>OFET01000112.1_pt1 | contig 114832 bp, 127 predicted proteins | sample 1521211 | NCBI WGS metagenome assembly OFET01 (sample SAMN03766358, study PRJEB24113) | microbial mat metagenome | isolation source: enrichment culture HLUCC-A from microbial mat sample contains cyanobacterium... | reverse complement strand
CGTCGCCCAGCTTCGGCAGGTCACGGCCCACGATCGCCTTCGGCTTTTCGGCAAGCCCGACCTTTTCGGCGATGGCGGCAGCCGTTACCGGCTGGTCGCCGGTGACCATGATGACGCGGATGCCGGCCCTGCGACACCGCTCGATGGCGTCGGGCACGTCGTCGCGCGGGGGGTCCGCCAAACCCACAAGACCGAGCAGGGTGAGGCCTTCGTAGGGATCGGCCTCGGCGCTCGCGGCCCGCCCCTCGGCGACGGCAAGCACCCGGTAGCCTTCGGCGGCCAGCGTCTCGACCCGCGCCTCCCAGTCCTTGCGGGCCGTGTCGGACAGCGCCTGGGCCCCGTCCTCGGTCGCGACCTGGGTGGCGGCCTCCAGCACCGCCTCCGGCGCACCTTTGACCGCAATGCGAAAGCCGCCCTCGGCCTCGTGAACGGTCGCCATCATCTTGGTCTCGGCGTCGAAACTTTCCTCGCGCTCTTCGGGCTGGTCGTCGAGCAGGCGGTCCCGCGCGAGGCCGACGGCCGCCGCCGCATGAAGCAGCGCGATCTCCATCGGATCGCCGGTGCCGGCCGGGTGCTCGCCGTCCCCGTCATCTTTCTGCCCCAGTTCGGCATTGTTGCACAGCGCGGCCACCTCCAGCAGCCGACATGCCAAGGATGAGGGCTCTTCGGGACGCGTGTCCGCGTCCCAGGGCACCTCCTCGTCCTGGCCGGGCAGCGCCAGCCGCGCCACGCGCATCCGGTTCTGCGTCAGCGTTCCGGTCTTGTCGGCGAAGATCACGCTGGTCGAGCCCAGCGTCTCGACCGCCGCCAGCCGTTCGACCAGCGCGTTGCGCCGCGCCATGCGCCACATGCCGCGCGCCAGCGCCACCGTGGCGACGATCGGCAGGCCCTCGGGGACGGCAGCCACGGCAAGCGCCACCGCCGTCTCGAGCATGGACACGAGGTCCTTGCCGCCCAGCCAGCCTAGGGCGGCCACCACCGCCGCCACGATCAGCGTGACCACCACGAGGTTGCGCGCCAGCCGGTCCAGCCGCTTTTCGAGCGGCGTCGCCTCTTCGCTGGCCTCCGAGGTCATGCGCGCGATGCCGCCCAGTTCGGTCTGCATGCCCGTGGCCACGACCACGCCGGCGCCGCTGCCGCCCGTCACCGCGGTGCCCTTGAACGCCATCGAGGTGCGTTCGGCCAGCGGGGTGTCCGCCTCCACTTCCTCTGTGGTCTTGGTCACCGGCACCGATTCGCCTGTCAGAGAGGACTCGTCGCAGGTCAGGCCGTTCGCCTCGATCAGCCGCAGATCGGCCGTGACGACATCGCCGGCGTCGAGCAGCACCACATCCCCCGGCACGAGGTCCTCGGAATCGACGGTCGCACTCGACCCGTCGCGCGTCACCCTCGCCTGCACGGCACCGAGGCTGCGCAGCGCCTCCATCGACCGGACGGCCTTCCATTCGGTGACGAAGCCGATGGTAGCATTGACCACGATCGCAGCGAGGATCGCCGCCATCTGCACGATCTCGCCCATCGCGAAAGACAGGATCGCCGCGACGGCCAGGATGCCGATGACGAGGTTTCTGAACTGGTCCGCAAGGATCTTCCAGGGGCTGGCGCGCTCGGCCTCGCCAAGGCGGTTTTGTCCATGTTCTTCGCGCCGCCGCCGGACCTCTGCCTCATCCAGTCCCCGCTTCGGGTCGACGGACAGATCCTCAAGCGTTTCTGCGACGCTGCGGACATGGAGCTTGGTCATGAATATCCTCCGGCTTGGAGCGGGCCGAGGCGGACCGTCTGACATGAGTAGAAGTTGCCGTCGGTAACATACAAGATCCTACCCGGTTCGGTACCGGGCATCGCATTCGGGTGAGAGCCTGTCATGCGAGATGCCTGAAATCGGGGATTCAGTTGGCCGACTGTGCAAATACCGAGCAACTTGGTATGGTGGCCGGCAATAAAACGGCAACCGCGTGGATATACTTTAGCGAATGCGTCTTTCCTTTCCCTTATCCATGGGGCGCCTCTCTCGGTAACAGGAGACAGTCATGCCAGCCAGATCGAAAGCGCAGCAAAAGGCGGCCGGGGCCGCCTTGGCCGTCAAACGGGGCGAGGCCGACAAGTCCAGCCTGCAAGGTGCTTCGAAGGAGATGTTCGAAACCATGACAGAAGAAGAACTCGAAGACTTCGCTTCGACCTCGCACGACAATCTGCCCGACAAAGTTGACGAAGACGACTGACCGGCGGGGACATGGCGGCCGCGTTCGCGGTTTCGGCCACGACCGATGAATGCGCCGACCGGGAGAATTTGCTCGCCAATCGCCAGACGCATGACATAGTCGGATCGCATGGAGACCCTGAAACGCACAACCCGGCTGCTCTATACCGGTCGCAGTCACAGGGCCGAATGGTTCCGCTACGCGCTGGTCGTCTTCGACACGCTGACAATCGTCTACTTCATCCTGAGCGTGTCATGGCCGCAGACCGCACTCTTGACTGCGGTCGACACCGGCCTCGGCCTGCTGATCCTTGCAGATCTGGCAGCCCGATTCTGGATATCTGAGGACCGCCGGAAGGAATGCCTGAGGCTCTACACGATCGCCGATCTTCTCGTCGTGGCCTCGCTTCTGCTGGCACCGATCTTTACCGACGACCTTGCCTTCCTGCGTATCCTGCGCGCTCTGCGCCTGATCCACTCCTATCACCTGATCCGCGATCTCAGACGCGAGAGCCGGTTTTTCCGACTGCACGAGGATGCGATCCTGGCCGCTGTCCATCTCCTCGTCTTCATCTTCGTGATGGCATCGCTGGTGTTCGTTGTGGCGTTCGGGGACAGGGCGGGTCCCGGCGCCTATGTCGACGCGCTCTACTTCACGGTGTCCGCGCTGACGACGACGGGGTTCGGCGACATCACCCTCACCACGCCGGGCGGCAAGCTGCTGACGGTGTTCATCATGGTGGTCGGGGTCGGCTTGTTCCTGCAACTGGCCCGCGCCATCTTCCAGCCTTCAAAGGTGCGCTACCCATGCCCGGAGTGCGGCTTGAGCCGGCACGACCCCGACGCGATCCACTGCAAGCATTGTGGAGAGCCGCTGAAGATCGAGACGGAAGGCGCCAGCGGCGCCTGAGCGGGCAAGCGCCGCCGCCAGGACGGTGCGCGCCAGGGTGGATGGATCACGGGCCGCAACCTCGTCGTCGAGGGGCAGGTCCGGAAGACCGGTCACGATGAGTACCTCGATCATGGTTCCAGCAGAACACGTTCTGCCTCTTGAACGGCAGAACAACTTTCGTCCAGGCAGACTGAAGAAACGCGTCGCTGGACGGCGGAACCGCAGGCGTGCTGGCGCGGATTCTTTCCGGGCCGTCCTATTGTGGCCGTCTGAAAGGGAACGCGGCCCGATATTTCATGGGCCGCACGGGGTAGGATGGGGGGCAAAGGTGCAATGGCGGTACTCAACAGCACCCGCAGACGTTCGCGATTACAACCGTTGTCAGAGGCCTCCCACACTTGTTCATATTGCCGCCGGGACCAATGACGAGGCCCCCCGGCCCACCTTGAAGCCAAAGGAGATCCCATGAACGAAGCGCTGATCTGGTTGGGCATCGCTTTCTGCATCTCGCAATCGGCCCTGTTCTCCGGGTCGAACATCGCCGTCTTCAGCCTCAGCCGCCTCCGGCTCGAGGCGGCGGCCGCAGCAGGCGACAAGACCGCCGCAAGCGCGCTCGAGCTCAGGCGCGATGCGAATCTCACGCTCGTCACGATCCTGACGGGCAATGTCGCCATCAACGTGCTGCTGACCATGCTGGCGGATTCGGTGCTGGCGGGGGTGCTGGCCTTCTTCTTCTCGACCGTCGTCATCACCGCGCTGGGCGAGATCGGGCCGCAGGCCTATTTCTCCCGCAATGCGCTTCGGGCCGTCGCGATCTTCGCGCCCGCCCTGCGCTTCTACCGCATCCTGCTCTGGCCCATCGCGAAGCCCACGGCGCTCTTGCTCGACGCCTGGGTCGGCACCGAGAGCGTGCCCTGGTTCCGCGAACGCGAATTGCACAACATCCTGCGCTACCACGCCGTGCATGACGACAGCGAGGTGGGCCGCGTGGAGGCGATCGGGGCGATCAACTTCCTCGCGCTTGACGACCTCGTCGTGCAGGACCAGGGCAAACCGCTCGATCCCGAAAGCATCGTGCAACTGCCTTTCGAGGGGGATCGCGCGGTCTTTCCCGCACTCGAGCGCGCGCAGGATGATGCGTTCATCCGCAAGCTGGCCACATCGCGCAAGAAGTGGATCGTGCTCACCGATGACGACGCGCAGCCGCGCCTGCTGCTGAACGCGAGCGCCTTCCTGCGGGATTTCCTGATCCTCGGAGGTGATGTCGATCCGAACGACTACTGCCATCGTCCGGCAGTGGTCACCAGGCCGACGGAAACCCTCGACACGGCGCTGGGCATCCTGGCCACCCAACGCGCCGGGGACGCCGGCCATGACGAGACGGTGATGTTGCTTTGGTCGCAGAAGGTGAAGCGGATGATCACCGGGTCGGATGTCCTCAGATGCCTGCTGAGCGGCATGGGCGCGCACGAGAAGGTCGCGACCATGGATGCGCCAGGTCGCTGAGGGGCCGACGTCCCCATGCCATGCCCCGTGGTGTCGCCGCGTGTCCTTGGGTTTACTGACATCCCCTTGATGGATTCGACCGTCTTACGCCTTCATTTGCCGGTTGCCAGATCGAGAATTTCGGCGACCATCGGTTTACGGCGTGCGCCGCATCCGGCGCGGTGCTGGCCTGTTTCGGCGTTCACACGCTGGCAGAGTGGCTGTGGGGGCCGCATTTGCCGGCGGCACCTGCCCCCAGAGCGCTGGAATGGGCGCTGCTCGGGGTTGGCGGTCGCCTCCTTCGGGCTGATGGCCTTTGCACAGGCGCTCTTTCCGCTCTGGGCGCATCACCCGCGCCACCGCCGGTCTGCGGGTGCACCTGGCCAATGGCTTTTATCTCGACGCGATGCCCGACCGACTGGTCGACGGCCTGCGCGCAACGAATTCCAATTGATCCCCCCAAGGAGACATCCCCCTTTCATCAGGACCAGACAGATTGTTCCCGGCCGGGCTGCGCATATACGGGAGGCTGCCGCGGGCCGCGCCGTTCCACTGGACGCGACCTTGGCGGTTAACCCGTTCATGGGACAGACTGGCAAGGACCTCTCGAAGGCATCGGCAAGGTTGGCGCAGTTGCGCACCGGAAAGATCAGACGGTTTCACTCAGTCGCATCAGAACGATTCCGGCGACGATCAAGGCCAGGGCAATCACGCGCGTTGCGGTGACTGCCTCACCAAAGAACACGATTCCGGTCACAAACGCCCCGACCGCACCGATGCCGGTCCAGATCGCGTAAGAGGTTCCCAACGGAAGGGTCTTCATCGCCAGCGCCAGCAGGACAAAGCTTGCGAACATCAGAACGACGGTTACGACCGACGGTATGAGCAGCGTGAAGCCCTGCGATTGTTTCATGGACGAAGCCCAGAATATCTCCAGCAGGCCTGCAAGCAGCAAAAATGTCCATGCCATCATGATCTCCGGCGATATAAGGAAGTTGGGACAGCCTGGGTCATTCCCGCGCGGCAGCGTCGGACGGCTTTCGACGGATCAGGCGTGACAGGTTCGTGCGCAGATCGGCCAGCCCGTTCGGCAACCACAGCATGACGGCGACGACCAGAATGCCCAGCAACAGTAGGCGGAACTGCCCCAGGTCGCGCAACAGCTCGTTGCCGATGGTGATGATGAACGCACCCAGAATCGCGCCGGGATACTTGCCCATACCGCCGACGCTGAGCATGATCAGCACCATCAGAAAGAACTCGTTGCCCAGAACCCGCGGCGTAATCACGGCGACATATTGCGCATAGAGCGCGCCGCCCAGGCCGGTGACGAGTGCGGAAACGGTAAAGATCAGGAATTGCGACCGGCGCATGTTGATGCCCAGCGACCGCGCAAAGGGCTCGGAATCACGCAGCGCGACAAAGGCTTTGCCCCAGCGCCCGCCGATAATGATGAAATAGATCACATAGACGACCAGCGCGGCGATCCCGAGCATCAGGAAATACCAGCCTGTCTTGTCATTCGAGCGCAGCACGAAATCGCCCAGCTCCAACGGCGGCACGCCGATCAGCCCGCGCGCACCGCCCGTGCCAAAGTTGCGACCCTGTTCCAGCAATGTCGGCAGTGACAGGTGCAATGCAAAGGTAAAGAGCGCAATATACTCGCCGCGCAGCCGCATGGATGGCCAGGCGATAAGTGCGCCGGCGACCCCGGTCACGACGGCCCCGGCCGGAATGGCCAATAGCGGCGGAACGCCGTGATTGATCGACAGCATCGCCGAAGCGTAACTGCCGATGGCGAACAGGGCCAGTTGGGCAAAACTCAGGATGCCCGCATAGCCCATCACCAGATCCCAGGCCGCGACCACGATGACCCAGACAAAGCACAGGATCAGCACATGCAGGAAATAGGTGTCATCCACGAACAGACCCAGCAGACCCAGCAGGCCGACCGCCACCAGCAAGACCGCAAGGTCGCGGCCCGTGCGCTTGTGAGAATGGTTCATCTGCTCAACTCCATTTGCCCATCAGGCCACGCGGGCGGATCATCAAAATCAGAAGCAGGACGACAAACCAGATCGGCATGGTCCAGGTTGCCCCCAGTTCCGAGATCACGAAAGCCTCGATCACTCCCAGGATGAACGCGGCGTAGAGCACGCCCTGAATGCTGCCCAACCCCCCGAACACCACAATCACGAATGCCTTGAGAAATGGCGACCATCCGCCCAGGGGTGACACCAGATAGATCGGCGACAAGAGGATCGCCGCGATCCCGGCCAGCACCGCCGAAAGGCCGAAGCTGATCGCGAAGATCCGGTTTGCCTTGATGCCGACGACGGCGGCCCCCGTGGCATCTTGCGATACCGCGCGCATCGCCCGGCCCAGGCGGGTATGACTGAGCAAGACTTGCAGCGCGATCACGGTAACAAGCGCGACCGCAAGAACGAACAGCGACTGAAGCGGTATCCGTATCCCGCCCAGCATCAAGACCCCTTCGAAGGTCGGCGGCATCGACTTGGCCGTGCCACCGAAGAGCACCAAGAAAAGGTTGTCCAGCGCCAACGCCAGCCCCAGCGTGGTGATCATCGTTGCGATCTTCCAGTTGGGACGTGCCCTCAACGGGCGGACGACAACGCGCTCGACCCCGACGCCAAAGACGAACATCAGCACCGACACGGCGATCAACAGCGGAACGAAGCTCAGGCCCAGGTATCCGGCCGAGAGCACCCAGGCCAGATAGGCCCCGGCGGTATACATCGACCCATGCGCAAAGTTCAGAACGCGCGATGTGCTGTAGACCAGCGCCAGTCCCAGTGCAAAGACGCTGTAGACGGCACCCTGGGTCAGGCCGGTAATCAGTGTCGCGATATGTTGTTCCATGCCTTTTCCCTGCCTATCCGTCTTTACCGGCAGGAGCCGCCTGGGCACCCTCGGACGTGTCGGGTTCCAACTTGAACAGCTTGCCTTCCTCGATCTCGTAGAGGCGGTGAACGTGATCGCGGATCAACGACAGGCTCTGTTCGACAATCAGGACCGTCACCCCCGATCGGTTTATCTGGGCAATGGTGTCCAGCATGGACTCGGTCAACGCAGGCGCGAGACCCAGCGAGGGTTCGTCGATGGCCATGAACCGCGCATCCGACATCATGCCGCGTCCCAGCGCCAGCATCTGTGCCTCACCCCCGCTCAGGGTTCCGGCCTGCTGGTTCGCACGTTCTTTCAGCCGTGGGTACAGGTCGAACACTTGCTCCAGGATCTCGCGTGTTCGGTTCGGGTCGCGCTGAAGATAGGCGCCCAGAAGCAGGTTCTCGCGCACTGTCATGTCGTTGAAGAGGTTGCGCACCTCGGGCACGTAGACCAGTCCGCGGGCAACAAGATCGGGCGCAGCGATATTGTCGATGCGTTCCCGTCGATAGCGCACGGTGCCCGACCGCACAGGGGTCAGCCCGCAAATGGCCTTGAGAAGCGTGCTTTTGCCGTGCCCGTTCGCGCCGACGATCCCGACCAGTTCGCCCTCGCCGACATCCAGCGAAACGCCGTGCAGAACATGGAAATCGTCATAGAAAACGTGCAGATCCCTGACTTCAAGCAGCATGGCTTTTCCCAAGGTAGAGTTCGATGATTTCGGGGTCGGACATGATTACATCCGGCACGTCCAGGCGGACGATCTGCCCGAAGTTCAGGATCATGATGCGCGACGACAGCCTGGCCAGCGTTCGCACCTTGTGTTCGACCAGAACGATGGCGATGCCCAGTTCGGCATTCACCCGCTGGATCAAATCGGCGAAGATCTCGATCTCGGCCTCATTCAGGCCGGCCAGCGGTTCATCCATGAACAGCACCTTTGGATCGGTTGCCAGCGCGGCGGCCAGCATGATTTGCTTGCGCGTGATCAGGTCAACCGACGCCGCGCTTTGCATCTGATTTGTCTCGAGCCCGGTCAGCGCCAACACCGTATCAAGACTGCGCTCTGATCCGCGGGGTTTCCCATGCCAGCCGAACTCCAGCCCGACCTCGATGTTTTCGCGCACGGTCATTGAACTGAAGACCTGCGGAATCTGGAAGGTGCGCGCGATGCCGGCGTGGCAGAATTCATGCGGCTGGCGCCCGGTCAGGGTTTGTCCACGGAACGTGATACTGCCCGCGTCCGGTGCAAGCTGGCCGGTGCAAACGGCAAGTGCCGTGCTTTTCCCCGCGCCGTTCGGTCCGGCGATCCCGAGGATCTCGCCCTCTCGGACCGCGAAATCCAGATGGTCGAGCGCCACGAGTTTGCCGAACCGTTTTACGACCCCGTTCAGGATCAGGATGTCTTGGCTCATCGTCTTTTCACCGTTGCTTGGCGCGATGCGCGGCGTCTGGTGCAATCGGCCCGGATCTTGCCGGGCTATGGCGACTGCGGGTCCGGCAACCGCGGTTGCCGGACCCAAAGGATTGTGGTGCTGCGCTCACTCGGCCAGCCATTCCGGTGGCATGAAATCGGCGTTTTGCTGCGTGCCGATGAACAACTGGACATGGCTGTCACCTTGCGCCTGCAACAGGTGCGATGGCAGGGTATCGTCGCCAAGGCTGACATACTGGTCGTCGTTGAACCGGTAGACGCCGGTCACGCCCTCATAGTTCATGGTGCGAATGGTGTCGTTGATGGCCTCGTAATCGTCGACGCTGCCGACCTGACGCACGGCCTCGACCCAGAGCATCAACTCATCATAGATCGCGGCCCCGATGCTGAACGGGGGCGCCGCATCGAACTGGTCGCGCCAGGCCTGTTGAAAGGCTTCGCCGCGCTCGCCGGGCAAGTGCGCCGACACCGTCATGCCCAGCACGCCCTGCGCGCCGCCATCGGCGATGATCTCCTGAAAGGCGGGGGTGCTGAAGATGTAGCCCGCATACAGCAGCGCGTTCTCGGTCGGGTCCTGTGCAAACTGGTCGATGAAGGTGCTGACGCCCGCAGTGTCCAGAAGCTCGAAGAAGACCAGCGCCGGATCGGCCTCTTTCACGCGGCGATTGATCCCCGACCATTGGCGGTTGTCATAGGGCACTTCCTCTTCCAGCACCACGGTCCAGCCGGCGGCTTCGGCCGCGTCGCGCACGCCCTCGGCGGCGTTGAGTTCCCAGTCGTAGGGGCCGTGCAGGATGGCGATGGTCTGCGACGGGAAGTCATGATCGAGCGACTGGATCTGTTCAAAGGTCGCCTGGGCGTAGTTGTAATCGACATCCGACCCCATGAAGATGTTGTCGCACCCGAGGTTGGCGCGCAGGCCGATCACGTTCGATGTGGCGTTGTTGTTGATATAAGGGACGGGATAGTTGCAGAACGCCGGAATGTCCGGCCCCATTCCGCCATAGCCGTTGATCAGCACATGCGCGCCGTTGCGCGCGACCAGGTTGTTCCCGGCGGCTTCCAGCTTGTCGGGCGTGAGATCGCCGATGTCGAAGACGTCCAGCTCCAGCGGTCGGCCCAGCAGACCGCCGTCGGCATTCACTTCGTCCACCGCAAGCTCAAGTCCCATCTGCATCGCGATGCCATCGCTTGCGAAGGGTCCGGTGATCGGGATCGGCGCACCGACGATGATCGGATCGCCATCCTGCGCCGTGGCCGATGTTGCAAGAAAGCCGGCAGCCGCTATGGCGGCGATTGCCAGGCTGTCGCGAAGGTGTTGTTTTCTCATCAGAAATTCCTCTTCCCGTTGATATGGCGTGTCGTTTTCCTGCAACGCGTCTTCAAGGCTGCACACTTGGCCTCGATCAGTAAGGCAGAAGGCGCGGACATCACAGCGATCGACGCCGCGAAATGTGGTCTTGTCCGCACCACGGCATCGATCGCCTGGATCTGTACCTTACGCGTGACGGCAAGTTTGCTCCAATGGTGACCGAAGCCACCATTGGAATGGGTCGCCTATCCGTTCAACGCTGATGCGGTATCGAACACCGGTTTTCAGACTGATCGAGACTTCATGAAAGGGCGAAAGATGACCTCCACGATTGACGACGGCAAGTTCTCGGGTTGGCTGCATACGGGTAGCGGTGGCACCTTCATGCGCGCCCCGCGGGTCGCGCCGCAACAGTCCGAGCTGCGCGCGGCGGGCGTGACAGCCGCAGTGCTGGGTTTCCCGTGGGACGCGATGTGCATCAGCCGTACCGGCACCAACCACGGGCCCCATGCGATCCGCGAGGCCAGCGACCAGTTCAGCCTGTTCAATGCCAATACCGGGGTCGATCTGAACGATCATTACACCCTTGCCGACTGCGGCGATGTTCCCATCGTTCCCGGCAATGCGATAACCACCATGAACCGCGCCGAGGCAATCGTGGACGAGATTCTGGCGGCCGGGGCGATGCCGGTGACGCTGGGTGGCGATCATTCGGTCACGATTGCCTGCGTGCGTGCCTTTGCCAAGAAGCACAGGAACGCGGGGCTGATCCTGGTGGACAGCCATTTCGACACCGCGCTGGAGGTGGGTGGCGAGGAACTCAGCCATTGCTGCCCGATCACCCGCGCTGTCGATGCCGGATTCGACCCCAAGAAGATCGTGATCGTTGGCACCAACGGCTGGATGAACCCCAAAAACGAGCTGGACTATATCAAGGACAACGGCATCACCCTGATGCCCCTTGATGACATTATCGAAAAGGGTGCACAGCGCGTGGGCCGCGAGGCCCGTGAGATCGCGGGAGACGGGACCGATAGCGTCTATCTCACCTTTGATATCGACGCGATCGACGGCTCTGCGGCGCCCGGTACCGGCGTTTCGGCGCCCGGCGGGATGACATCGCGCGAGGCGATCGCGCTCGTGGCCGAACTTGGGCGGGGCGGTCTTGGCGGCATGGATCTGGTCGAAGTGTCGCCCCCCTATGACCATGACGGGATCACCAGCCGGCTTGCGGTGCGGCTGATCCTCGATATGCTGGCGGCCGGTGCCAGCAAGTAAGACGCGCCTCCATGCGTCCACCGCCGGCTACGGGGTCAGCCCGTGGCCGGCGCAACGTCAGTGAAATGCGATCACCTCGGCAAGAAACAGGTGGAAAAGCTCGCGCTCGGTGGTGATATCGAGCTTGGTATAGAGCCTCCATCGGTGGTTCTTGACCGTTCCAACGGAAATATCGAGCTGGCTCGCAATCCGCGAATTGGGGAATCCCAGAAGCGCGAGGCGAAAGATTTCCGCCTCGCGCGGCGTAATTGCGTATTTCTCGCAAAATTTCTGGATCGCCTGCTCGCCGGAAATGCCGATGGATTCGCCGGATTTGCGTTCAGCCGACAGAATGACCCCGCCCGGCGCCAGGGGCGAGTTCTCGTCCAGGTCCTCCCAATGAACAAGGGCATCCTTGCCGAGGTCCAGATAGGGCGCCCCTTCCGAACGCTCTTGCAGCGCATGCCGCGCGGTCTCGGCATCGGTCAGGGCGCTGTCGCGCCAGGCGTCGCTGGAAAACACCGGCTCGCCCTTGGCGTCCAGGATCAGAATGGCGCCCGTGAAATCATCCTTGTCGGCCTGCGGCGTGGTCCGGCGGTTGCTGAAAAAGCTCTGCAAATGCCTTTGGTGCAACGATACGATCAGCGGCAGCAGGCTGTTCGCATGGTCCTTGTCTTCGTCGGTGAACATGCCGCGCACGCGCTCGCAGCAGATGGCGATGGTCAGGCCGCCGACGGTCGGCAACAGAAACGCCAGCTCGTCATAGATGAAGGCAATCTTGAAGATCTGTTCCAGATAATCGGGCTCGACCCGCGGCTGCGAGGTCATCGACCGCAGGTTGACGACCTGCGGCTGCCGGTTCTCGCGCGATAGCTTGCGCAGCGGGTCGATGCGAAAGAGGCCGCGCAGATAGAACTCGACGGCATCGTCGCTCATTGCGTTGTTGTACAGAAACACGGGTGTGTCGAAGGCGGAATACCGCATGACGATCCGCTTTTGGCAATCCAGTGCGCGGGCGGTAAAGGCCGAGATCTCGCGATAGAATGACGACGTGCCCAAGGCATCGACAACTTTTGCCAGCGCAGCGTAATCCGCGCCGGAACACGACCATCCGGCGCTTTCCATGGGGGTTTTCGGCTTTTTGAACACCATGTCCTGTCACCATCCGGGCATGCCTGTCTTCTTCGACCCGACATCCCTATCATGATCCCAGCAAAGCGCCTTGGAAACCGAAAAGCAATCCGGTGACCGCAGTCATGTTGTGCACGTCTTGAGCGCCATCTAGGGTGAATGGCAATCGAGGACGCGAGACGAGAATCCATGTTCGCGCTTTACCAAGGCAAGGCCCGGCCCGGCGACCCGGGGCACAACCTGTCCGTCATCGAATGGGCGGCGGCCGCGTCGGCGGCGGCGGGTGCCAGGCTGCTGGTTGTCCCGGAATTGTTCGTGTCGGGCTATCGTCTGGACGACGAGGTGATGGCAACCGCCGAGCCGATCGACGGTGCCTGCGTGGCGAAACTGCGAAAGATTGCCGCCAGGCACTCGGTGGCGCTGGTCGCCGGTTTGCCGGAGAGGGCGGGCACGCAGCTTTTCAACACGGCGGTTGCGATCGATGCGCGTGGTCACGTGGCGGGGGCCTATCGCAAGATCCATCTGTTCGGTCCGGACGAAACACGGATTTTCGCCCCCGGCACGGATCCCTGCGTGGTCGAGGTCGAGGGCGTGCGGATCGGGCTGGCCATCTGCTATGACATCGAGTTCCCCGAGATGGCGCGCGCGCTGGTGCGCGGCGGTGCTGAAATGATCTGCGTTCCCACCGCAAATATGCATCCCTATGTCAGCGTGCCGACAACGCTGGTCAGGGCACGCGCGCTGGAAAACGGCGTTCCCGTGATCTATGCCAATCATTGCGGCACCTGCGGGCCGCTGAGCTTTACCGGCGGCAGTTGCATCGTTGCCTTTGACGGCACCGACCATTTGCGTGCGGGAGCCGGGGATGATGCGACCCTCCTGACATGCGAGGGTCGTAGGCTTTTCGCGAACAGCGAAAACGATCCGCTTCGCAGCACCCAGCTTGCGGATTTGAGACTTTAGCGGAACGGAGGAACGGCCTGAGGTGTTCAGTCCCGGCATTTGACGGATTGGATTGACGATGAATCTTTCCCGCTCTGACGCACCCGATCTTTCAGATGTATTCGTAGGGCGAGATGAACTGATGCGTTGCCGGCCCTCGTCCGATGGTGTGCTGTAAGCCACGAACACAGGCCGATCTCTCCGAGATGTGCCGAACTTGCAACGTCTTGCGCGTCTCGCTATATGGTTCATATGCAACGCGATTTTTGAGGAGCAATGCTCAGAATTGTCTCGCCGGCCCGGAATGCAATGCGACCGCTTGGGCGAGCGGAGTGTTGAACAGATTGCAGGCAGCGGCGCTTCGCAAGCTGAACCGCACCAGCATCTTGCTGGGCAGTCTGTTCCTGCTTCTTGTGGCATTGGCGGCCAGCGCTCTTCTCAGCTTCGCTGCGCTGGAACGCGCACAGGTGGAGCTTCTCTCCGAAGAATACACGCTGGCCGGGCGTGAAACTGCGGCAGAGATCGAGTATGGCCTTCGCTTTGGTCGGCCGCTCGCGCAATTCATAGGGTTGGAAGATATCCTGGAGGATTTGCGCGGCATGCCTGGGGTGACAGCCGTGGGCGTTGCGGATAGGCAAGGCGCGCCACTGGGCGACTGGGCATCGGATCTGGAACCCGATCAGGTCGCGGTTGTGGGCACGGCGGCACGCGACCTTCTGACAGATTTGCCAAGCATTGACGAAGGCGCCCACGCCGGCGCGCCTGTTGCCGATCACACTCATCGCTATTTCCTGACACCGCTACGCGACCGTGACGATGATCCGGTCGGCGTTCTGGTTGTGGCCGTGCTGTTGTCAGAGCTTTCGATGGCACGGGCACAAGGGGTCACCGAGGCCGTAACGTCGATGCTGGTCGTCAGCGTGGTCGCTGCGGGCCTGCTGGCGGTTTCGGCAGGGCGTTTGCGCAGCGCGATGTTTCCCAAACGCAACGGCAAGGCCGCGTCGCGGTGGCGCTGGATCATTGTTCCATTGGTCGTGCTTCTGTCCGCGCAAACCGCATATGCCGTGTTCGTACTTCAGATCATGCGCACTGATCTGGCAGCCGCGACGGAAACGGGCGCGGCGCGCATCGTAAACCGCGTCGGCGACGATCTGGATCAGTTGTTATCCCTCGGTCTGGGGTTCGACCGCATGTCGGGCCTGGACGCATTGTTGGCCGAGGCGATCTCGCTCAACAGTGCCGTCGAACACCTTTCGATTCATGACCCTTCCGGTGCCGTCCAGATGCGCGTGCTCCGCGAGTTCGACGAGGCAGCCGGTTGGCTGACCGGATGGATGCCGGTGCCTCAGTCCGGCCTCATCACGCGCGAGCTTTCTGGGCGCGACGGAAGCCCCGCCGGACAGCTTGTGGCCCAGATCGACAGCACGCCAATTGCCGCAGGGTTGGCCGATCATGTCATCACGATGCTGACCGTGGCGGCAACCTCAGCCTTCGTCATGATCGAGCTTTTCATATTGCTGCAGATCGTCCTGAGCCGCGCTGTTGCACGCGATGGCACCGGACCGACTGAAACCGTTGAAACGTCGCTGCCTGAGCAAGAAAGCGATGCGTCGCTCTCTGAATCCGAAGCGCACGCGGAAACACGGACGCTGCACCTGGTGGCGCGCCCGGTCATGTTTGCCTTTATCCTGTCCTGGGCGTTGCCGTTATCGTTCCTGCCGCTGAAAATGCGCAGCCTGGGAGATCAGCTCTGGGGGTTGCCACAAGAGTTGGTGTTTGCATTGCCGATCTCTGCAGAGATGGGCGCAGCGCTGGTAATGGCGGTGCTTGCAGGGCGAATGGCCGATCGGGTTGGCTGGTCACGGCCCTTTATGGTCGGACTGGCGCTGTCGGCACTGGGCGGTGTGGGCGCAGCGCTTGCGCCCGACAGCGCCAGCTTTATCCTCGCGCGTGTGGTGACAGGGCTGGGATACGGTCTGGCCTGGATGGGATTGCAGGCTTTCGTCGTCCAGACCTGCGGTGCTGAACAGCGCGGACAGGCGCTGGCCAATCTGCTGGCAGGAATCCTTGCCGGGTTCATCGTCGGAACCGCGATCGGTGGCATCGCCGCCGAACAATTCGGCCGGGATACGGTTCTATGGGCAACGGGGTTGACGGTGCTTGCACCGCTGGGAATCGCGCTGATAACGCTGCGGCCGTATCTGGGAGTGGCCGCACCGCGCGCCGCGGCTTCGGACGGTCGCGCCATACCCGCTGCGGTGCCGTCTGGCTGGGGCCCGCTTTTGCGCAGCCCGGTATACATGGGAATGATGATCCTCTCGGTGGTGCCGTTTTCAGTTGCGCAGGTCGGGCTTTTGTATTTTGCCGTGCCCCTGCATCTGGATCGTATCGGCGCCGCGGCTTCGGATGCCGGGCGCATCATGATGGTTTATGGCGTCGTCGTCATCGTGCTTGGCCCGATGCTGAGCCAGTTGATCGACCGAAGCCGGTTCAAGGCACCCATTGTCGTTGCCGGGGGTCTGGTGGGCGGGCTTGGGCTTATGCTGCTTGTGGCGGATCTGGGGCTTGCCGGGATCTTTCTTGCCGCCGTCTTTCTGAGTTTGTCGAGCACCTTGATCGAGCCGGCACGCGCGGCGGCAATTCTTCGGCTGCCAGCGGTACGGGCGACCGGGCACGCCTCGGCCCTCGGGTTGCAGCGGGCGGCAGACAAGCTGGGTCAGATGGTGGGGCCTGTCGCAATCGCAATCATGCTGCCCGCCTTGGATATGATGGACCGCGTCGCCGTGCTGGGCCTCGGTTTCGCTGTGGCCAGCTTGTTGCTGGCTGCGGTGGTCCTGTGGCGCTACCGCAAGAACAAGGCGTCGGCAGATGTCTGATCGGGCTACGCACGCGCTGCCCTCGCTGGGCGCCGAGATAGAGATGCCGGTTATCGATAACAGTGGCGCCACAGGACTGGTGGATGATCGGTATTTTGCGTCCCTGCGGACATTGCGCGGATCTGCTGCACGCATCCAAAGGCTTCACGAGCGAGCCCTTGCAGTCGTGTCCCCAATGGCTGTGAATGGGATCGACAACGGCTGGAACCTGCTGGAAACCGCCCATGCGCCGGTGGCGGCGGGGCAGGGTGGGCTTTCGCGAATGGCACGCCGGATGCGCGATGACATCGCCGACGTCAGATCCGCTCTGGCAAAGCTGGATCTGCGGCTGACATCGCTAGCGCAACACCCCACCGCAGGGTCCGGGGCGGCGCTCTATCGACGCGTGGTTGCGCCAAAGCCGATCTATCAATACCTGACCGGTCGGCGCGGCTGGAACCATGCCGCCGGAATCGACGCCAAGGCCCAGAATGGCCCGACGACCGGCACCAATCCGGACGAGGCCACGACAGTCTTGAACCTCTTGCTGGCAACGGCACCTGCGTTCATCGCATTGTTTGCCAACAGTCCGTTTGAGAACGGGTGCCGCAGCGGGCAGATGGAAACGCGCATGACGCTGTGGCCCCGCATGGTATCGAGCAGCCGGTTTCCGGCGGATCGTGCGCGGGTCGGGCTGCCACCACGGTGGTTCACGTCGCTGGGGGAGTATTTCACCTGGACTTTCGCGCCGGACACCGTGATGCATGCGGTTCCAGCCGGAAGCGGCAGCTACAAGGGTGACACCGCCCTGTTCGAACCCGACGGCGGGCCGATGAACGCGATGCGCTTTTTCGCCGGCGGCCCGGTGCAAGGCAGCTCGGTGCAGACCGGCGCGCAAACCCTGCTTACACCCAGTGCCGACCATTTCGTTTTTCTGCAATGGTCCAATTTTCTGGATTTCCGGATTCGATTTGCCTTTGCCCCACCGGGGCCCGATGTGGCGGATCTCAGCGCGGCATTTGCAGACCCGGCGCGGTTCCTGCCGCTTTTTCGTGAGCATTCCAGCAACCTCTATATCGAAAACCGGTGCACGGGCGCCAGTTTCTTCGATGCCGACCTTGCCACGCGGGCCCCACGGCAAGCACAGGTGAGTTGCATGATCGCGCCGCTGGCCTTGCAGGCCGGGCTGACAAAGGCCGCGCGCTTTCATGGCGCAGACTTCTGCGCCCGCTGGCCTGTCGCAAAGGTGGCGCGACTGCGCGCCCAGGCCATCCGCACGGGTATCGCCCCCCGACAATCCGGCGCGGAGGCGGATGCATTGCGCGCCTTTTGCGCCGAGGTTCTTGGCTTGGCGCGCAGATACCTGTCCGACAAGGACGCGGAACATCTGTCTTATGCCGATTGGGTGCTGGACACGGGCCTGACGGGTGCGCAGCGGGCGATCGACCAGCGCGCGCGTATGGGCAAGGCGGGCGCCGGCGTCACCGGCCTGCAAAGATTGAGCCGCGAACGCGAGGTGTTGCCGCCCCCCTTGAGTTGAGGTCCGTGCGGAATTCCGGACAACGCTGACGGGTTCAAAAGGAAAAGACAACTTGCCATGCGCCACCTTTTGCGTCGAAAACGGGGGTCGTGGGAAAGGACGATGGGCGGCATGGCACTGAATTTCAGGGACAACGGCACAGACGCGGCGGCTCCGCACGCCAGACCCCAATCTGAAGGGCATGGCCCATTCCCCATTCTCGCAGCGCTTTGGCGTGTGATGCGCCCTGAGCTGCGCACGCACCGCAAAGAGGTTGTGCAGGATCTGGGATTGGCCCTTGCCGCTGGCGCAGCGGGGGTGGCCGGTCCCTATGTGATGTATTTGCTGCTGGCTGCGGCACTGCGCGACCATGCCGTGGCGCCCGTTCCCGTGCTCGCGCTTGGCGCCACAGTGCTGTTTGCGATCTATGCCGTCCTGCGCAACCTGCATCACAACCACGCGCTGGAAACCACCGAGGCCATGCTGCTGACGCTGAAGATGCGGCTGTTCCGCGCGATAATGCGAAAACCCATTGCGTTTCTCGATGCGGTACGCCAGGCGCAGCTTACAAACATGCTTGCTCGCGATCTTGACAAGCTGGCGACAACGCTGCGGCAGAATGCGGGGCCGATGCTTGTCGCCGCGCTTCTTGGGGTCGGACTGCTTGGAACGCTGTTGGCGTTGGATTGGCGATTGGGCTTGCTGGTCACCGGGTTGACGGTCATCTATCTGGTTGGGGCATTGTCCATCCATCGCGCCACGGCGCGTGCCGACTGGAACAACCCCGCGGCCCGTTCCACGCAGCAGCACATCCTGCGCGACATGCTGGACGGCGCCCGCGACATCAGGCTCTATCAGACCCAGCACATGCACGAGGCCCGTTTTGCCGAAGCCGCGGACGCCTTGCGACAAAGAGATCTTCGTTTGCACGAAACCGCGGTGCTCGGTTGGAACTCGGTGGTGGATTTCATCGCATCGATGATCTTGCTGGGTCCGGTATTGCTGGGTGTCTGGCTGCACCTGAGCCCCGATGTGGTCGTCCAACCGGAACTGGTGCCCGCGGTTTTGACCTTTTCTGCGCTGATGGCGTCGAACCTACGCAGTTTCGATCGCGGATTGCAGGCGATCGCCTATCTGGGCCATGCGCTGGAACGGATCGAAACGGTGATTGACTATCCCGAGGAACCGCAACAGCCATCCCCGACGCTGGAGACGATGCCCGACGATCAGACCCTGCAGCTCGTCGGCCTCGGTCAACGGTATGGCGATCGAACAATCCTGAAGCGGTTCGATCTGGAGGTGGCAGCGGGTGAGCGCATCGCGCTGACGGGGCCCAGCGGGGCGGGCAAGACCACACTGGCCAACCTGATCCTTCGGCTGGAAGAACCTGCAACGGGATGCGTGATATTGGGCGGGCAACCCGCGCAATCCTTTCCGTTGCCGCTGTATCTGAGCTATTTTGCCCATGTCGGGCACCACACGCACCTGTTCCATGCCAGCCTGCGCGACAATATCGCCATGGGGTGGCGACACGTCCCCTTTGCGGATATCGAACGCGCAGCGCGGCTGGTGCGATTGCATGATACGATCTGCCGACTGCCCCAAGGTTATGACACCATGGTCGGCACGGGCGATCTGAACCTGTCACAAGGGCAAAGGCAGCGTTTGGCCTTGGCGCGCGCGTTGATCCGCGAACCTGCGGTGCTGGTGCTGGACGAGTTCACCTCGGCGCTTGATGCCGAAACGAAGGCGGCCCTGTTGGATGATCTGTTGGCGGTCTTTGCCGGCACAACCATCATGTGCCTGACCCATGATGCCGACGTGATGGCACGGATGGACCGGGTTGTTGAGCTTGCACGTGGCGATACCGCCCGGCAGGCCCATGTCCCACCGGACCCGGACACGCAGCCGGACGGGGGCACAACGCCAGAACCGACGCACCGCATTGACGAAAACGCGGCAGTCCTGCATCTGCCAGCCAAGACTGCGATGCTTGAGCGATTGGCACAATGGGTAGAGCTGTGCGCCGAACACCGGCTGATCCCGCGTGACATGGTGTTCCAAATCAATCTGGTGCTGGATGAATTGGTCAGCAACATCATCTCTCATGGTCAATCGGAGGCGGCGGACACCGGAATGATCGACATCGTTTTGGAGCGGGGCGAAGAGGGTGTAACGCTCACCCTGGAGGATGATGGCGTGCCCTTCGATCCCACGCAGGCGCCGCCGGCGGATACCGACGCGCCGCTGGACCAGCGGGCGGTCGGAGGGCTTGGGCTGCATTTTGTGCGTAGCTTCATGGATGACGTTACCTATCGACACGCTGACGGTCGCAACAAGCTGATCCTGACGCGAAGAGTCGCGTAAACCTCACCCGCAGGAATGCGGGCGAGGGGTCTTGCATGGTCAGGTTGCGTCTCGAATTGGCGCCGTGTAGCCTGCGGATAAATCGCGGCATCATGAAAGAGAAGGGGCGCGGGAAATCCTGGCGGGACGGGACAACACAACGCAAATGTGCAGCGGTGCAGGCATGCGATGCAGTCTTGCGCGACAGAAGACGGCATAGGGCCTTTCGCGCCGTTTTCGTTGCCGTCCGTAGATACCGCGCTTGCACGTGAAGCGCGCGGCAATGAGGAACGGTCGATACAACGCCCTGGCGGCATGAACCGCGTGAATAGAACTTGAAACGGGCAGCCCCGCTGGCGCTGGCCACAATCGAAAGAGGCAATACTTGTGGCCGAACAACTCAGCGTCACCCATGAGCGTGAAGGTCCAATTGCGGTTGTCCATGTGCGCGGGCGCATCGACAGTGCGACATCGCCGGAATTCGAAGGTCAGCTGGGCACCGTCTTTGCCAATCCGCCCGATGCCCTGATCATTGATCTGGCCGAGTTGGACTACATGAGCAGCGCGGGTCTTCGCGTGCTCTTGATTATCGCCAAGCGCGCAAAAGCCGAAGGGTACCCACTTGTGTTGTGCAATCTGGCACCCGGAATCCGCGAGGTTTTTGATATCAGCGGTTTCACCGCAATCTTCGATATTGCCTCAACCCGCGCCGAAGCCTTGGCCCGGGTGCGCAGCTGACACAGGCCTTCGTCAGGGGGGCAGGCATGTTGCGGTCGCTCAGATTTCAGCTTTTTGCCGGGCTCGTGGTTATCCTGACAACTGCGGCACTGACGATCACGGTTTCGACCCGCGATCAGATGCGCGACGCTTTGATCGGCGCCGAAACCCGTGCCGCGCGCAATGTCCTGAGTCAGATCGAAATGCAGGTCTCCAACCGCTACCGCGAGTTGCTGTCCGAGAAGCTGCGCATTGTCAGTGAGCGGCGCAGTGCGCTGGAGCATATCGGCGCGGTCACGGTCGCGGCGGCCGAGGCGCATGAAACGCTTGTCACCGACGGAATTGCGGGCCAGGAGGAGGCAAGGGCGCTGACGCTCGATTTCCTCGACGGTGTCGCCCCCGGCGGGTCTGTGCAGACCTTTGCCATGACCCGCAGCGGTCAGGTTCTGGCGCATTCCGATGACCGGCAGCGGGGCCGTGATTTCAGCACGCAAACGGATATCAAGGGCCGATCCCTGCCCGCGGCGGTGGAAGAAGACATAGCCCTGGATGGCCATGCCTATATCCTTTTTGACGACAGTGACGCAGATGATACCGAGGGCGACGCCCGAGACGGGCGGCGCTTTGCCCATTTCCGGGACGTGCCGGCACTGGATCTTTATATCGGTGTGTCAGACCGCATTGACGATGTCGAACGCTATGTCGAAACCGGCGTCGAGGCCACGATCGATATGCTGTCCGAGACACTGGCAGACGTCTCCGTCGTCGATACGGGCTTTGTTTTCATCCTGAACGATGCGCTGGAGATCGTGACCCCACCCGCCGATTGGGCAGCCCCAATGTTGAACCGGCAAGATCCGGCCAGTGGCATCCCCATACCCGAATTGCTTGCCGCCGCAGCGCAGGACGGCGACGCAACGGCAACCCGCTACACTTTGCCGGGGCCTGAGGCGTCGATCGACATGGAAGCCTATGTCAGCTACTTTCGGCCGTTGGGGTGGTATATTGTCAGCACCGTTCCCACCGCCGAGATCAACCGACCTGCCAATGCCCTGATCCGGCAACAGAGCGTGATCTTTGCGATCGTGCTGGGCATTGCGCTGTTGCTGGCCTGGTTGTTCGCGCTGACGTTGACCGGTCCGCTGCAACGTCTGACGCAGTATGCGCGCCGGCTTCCCGAACAGGACTTCCTGCACCCGAGCGGGGCGCATGGCGCGCTGGACCGGTTGGTGCGCACCCACTCCGAAGTCGGCGCGTTGGCGCAGACCCTTCGGTTCATGGAAGATGAGTTGCGCGACAAGATCGGTGTGCTGCTTGATGCCACACGCGAAAAGGAACGGATCGAAAGCGAGCTGAACATCGCCCGCGATATCCAGCAAGGCCTTCTGCCAAAGATCTTCCCGCCCTTTCCCGACAATCCCCGGATCGACCTGCATGCATCGCTGACGCCGGCCCAGCATGTCGGCGGCGATCTGTTCGACTTCTACTTTCTGGATGACCACCGGCTGCTGTTCACGGTTGGGGACGTTGCCGACAAGGGCGTTCCCTCGGCACTGTTCATGGCAATCACAAAGACCCTGGTGAAATCTGCAAGCGGGCAGGAGACCGATCCGGCCCTGATGATGCGACGCGTCAATGAAGCCCTGAGCACGGACAATCCGCGTGCAATGTTTGTAACGCTTTTCGTCGGTATCCTTGATATCCGGACAGGCTGGATCGAATATGCCAACGCCGGGCAGAACCCGCCGATCCTTGTGCCAGCCAGCGGGGACGTATCGCTGGTGCGCCCGATCAGTGGGCCGCCCGCCGGCGTGCTGGAAGGGGTGGCCTACGATTGCCTGAACCTCAGACTTATGCCCGGCGACACCCTCATGGTCTATACCGACGGGGTGACGGAAGCCATGAATGCGGCCAACGAGGAATATGGCACAGACCGGCTGCTGGCCCTTTCGCAGTCCTTGCGCGGGCACGGCGCGTCCGGGTTTGTGGACGGGGTGCTGGACGATGTGCGCCAGCACTCCGGCAGCGCGCTTCAATCGGATGATCTGACGTTGTTGTGCCTGCGCTGGCACAATTTCTCGCCAAAGAAATGACCCCTGACGCACCCCAGTATTGCGGAGAGCCAAGCATGATAACCCTGCGACCTTCACGCAAGCGGTCCGACAGCCTGACGACGGTAATGCTGACATCAATTCTGTTTGCGGCAGGTGTTCTGGCCTCGTCGGTCACGGCTCAGGATACCTATCCCACGACCCCAACCCTGTCACCCGAGGGCGAGCGCTGGCGACTGGGTTATCTGGAAGGCGGGCAGTATGTTGATTATGAAACGATCACCACGGCCACCATACGCGGGTTGATGGACCTTGGCTGGATCGAACCGACAGACCTGCCCACCGAACAAGGCGCCGAGGCCGGAGATTTCTGGCGCTGGTTCGCCGAAAATCTCGAAAGCGATTACATCGAGATCGTGCCAGACGCGTATTACACCGCGGGGGATTTCGACAGCGACCAGCGCCCCGACACCCGCGAAGCCATCCTCGACCGGCTGACAGAGTCCGGTGACATCGACCTGGTCATTGCCATGGGCACCTGGGCCGGGCAGGACTTGCGGGTCGACGGTCTGGACGTGCCCGTCGTCGTCGGCTCGACAAGCGATCCGGTGGGTGCGGGTATTGTCGACAGTCATTCGGACAGCGGAATGGACCACCTGCATGCGCGGGTCGAGACGGATCGATACCAGATACAGCTGCGGCTTTTCCACGATATCATCGACTTCGAACGGTTGGGCATCGTCTATTCCGACACCCGTGAGGGGCGCACCTTTGGCGGGGTCGATGCCGTGGAAGAGATCGCCGCGGAGCGTGGATTCGAGGTCGTTTCCTGTGACGCCCCTTATACCGGCCTGCCGCTGAGTGATGTCGAGGCGGCTGTGATCAGCTGTTACGACGAAGTCGCTGCGCAGGTCGATGCGATCTATGTGACCGTGCATCGTGGCGTGAACCGCGATTCCCTGCCCAGGATCATGCAAGGCATCAATCGAAATCTGGTTCCCACCTTTTCCATGCTGGGATCGAGCGAGGTTCAGCGCGGGGTGTTGATGAGCATTGCGCAAGCTGATTTTTCGCATGTGGGCATGTTTCACGCGCAAACCATCGCGCGCATTTTCAACGGCGCGTCGCCGCGTGCGTTGCCGCAGGAATGGAGCGCCCCGCCCAAGATCGCGCTGAACCTCGCTGCGGCCGAACGGATCGGCTATGATCCGCCCGTCGACCTGCTTCTGGCAAGCGACGAAATCTACGAAACCATTGACACCCCGGATTGACAGCCCATCCGTCCTGTATGTCGGAATGGCCCGGCTATGCGTCGCCGCCCCCCAACAACGCCCGGCGGGCGCCGACTTTGGCGGCAAGGAATGTGGCGCTGCTGGGTTCCCACAGCGGGCGTCCCCACATATAGCCGTGTGAACGCAGGCTTGCCGGATCTCCGGCCAGCACCTCGGGCGGGAAGACAGCTTCCATCAACGCGGCTTCATCAGCCTCACAATGCTCCAGCGCCGCGCTACCCATCACGACGATCTGGCGCAACCATTGCGCGTTCAGCGCGATGCGCGGGGCAAGCTGCTCTGGTTTTCCGGCAAACATGAAGAAACTGTCTTGCGATGGTGAAAATGAAGCATGCCGGGTGCGGATCGCGTCTGTCAGCTTGCGCAAGTGCCAGCGCCGATATCCCTGCAAACGGTGCGTGCCTGCAAGCGCATCACCGATCTCGTAAAGCGACGTGTTGCGCAACTCGCTCAGGCAACAACAGGCCATCACGACTTGATCCGCTGAAAACGTCCGAATCCGTGGTGTTCCGGCATCGCGTATGATCCGGCCTTCCGCATCCTTTTCATATTTCGAGATGAGCGCCGCGCCAAAAGCAGCATAGCCGATCACGCGCGCTTGCGGCAGCGCCCCGTAAGAGCGGGGCGCCACATACCGACCGGCATCCTCTGACCAGAAGGCATCTGTCACGTCCACAGGGGAAGGATCCACGCGCAGCGCCCCGTAGCGCTGTTGAAATCGGTCAAGCGCGAAGGGAAGGATAGTGTCAATACCGGCTGCCACCGTCACCGCGATACCTTGAATGCAATCATGCGTGATTCTATGAGATTTTCTGGAAACTGCGTTTGGGCGGGCCCGATTTGCAAACGTTTCCCGTTCGTGTGTTGACGATGCTCGGCTCTCAGGCCTGACTGTTTCCCGAATGGACTTAAACGTCAGATTATTCAATCGAGTAGTGACCGTGAATCCGGGGCACAGGGTTAACTGACTGCAATTCAAGGTCAAGGGCTGCGCATGGCAAAGCCGCGAACATAGTCCCCTTTCCCGCCTCCTTTCCCACAAGCGCGCGGGATTGCGCTCCGGCACGGTGCTGACGATGGCATCTGGTGGCATCTGGATGCTGGGGGACTGACCGCCACGATCTCAAGCCACGCGCTGGCCGGCAACCCAGGTTCCGCGCACGGCGCCAGAGTTGCCGAAGCGGTGGACCCGCACGACATCCGCCCGCGTGCCGATGGTCAGGGTGCCCCGGTCGGTCAGGCCGGTGGCGCGTGCCGGCGCGCTGGTGACGGTTGCCACGCCGCGGGCCAGATCGCCCCACAAGTCGCCAAGGATCAATGCGCCGCTCAGCAGCGACGAGGGCACGTAATCCGACGACAGCACGTTCAGCAGCCCCTCCTCGGCAAGATCGCGGGCAGCGACATTGCCTGAATGCGACCCGCCGCGGATCAGGTTCGGCGCGCCCATCATCACGGCGATCGCGTGATCGCGGCAGGCGCGCGCGGCCTGCGCCGTCGTCGGAAACTCGGCCAGGGCGGCACCGTGGCGCGCGGACCGGGCGACGTGATCGGCCGTGGTGTCGTCGTGGCTGGCCAGTGTGGCACCCAGCGCCTGCGCGGCGTCCACGGCCGCCCGCTCATGCGCGTCGCGCACCCGGTTGCCCAAGGCGGTCTGCACCTCGACATGGGCCTGAAACTCCTCTTCGGTCAGGCCGTACTTGCCGCGCATGTAGCGGCGCAACTGCGCGAGATCGGCGAACTGGCGCTGCCCCGGCGTGTGATCCATCAGGCTGACGATGCCGACACTGTCCTCGGGGCCGAATTTCGCCAGTTCCGCTGTCAGGGTCTCGGAACAGACCTCGGCGCGCAGATGGATCAGGTGGTTGACGCGCAGAACGCCGGCCTTGCGCGCCGCCATGATCTCATCGGCCATCTTGCGCGCGTATTCGCGGGCGCCCCGCTCGCGCGAGACCAGTGATCCGACGCGCAGCGCGTCGAACACGGTCGTGATGCCCACCCCGGCCAGTTCCGCGTCATGCGCGATCATCGCCGGTGTGTGCGGCCAGTCCACGCCGGGGCGCGGCTGGATATGGCGTTCAAGGTTGTCGGTATGCAATTCGATCAGGCCGGGCATCACCAGATCGCCCGCGCAATCGATCGCGCCTGTGGGCACAGCGTCGCCTTCGTCGATCCCGGCGATCACGCCATCGGCAAAGGCGATCGCGCCGCGCAGAACGGTGTCGGGCAGAACAAGTGTCGCATTGGCAAGGATCGTCGTCTCGGTCATGGTGCGTCCTGTCGTTTGAAACCCGGCCGTTCGGTGGCCGATACCCCAGAAAGTGTCACGCAACCGTGACGCAAGATGCGCATCGTTCCGGCATGAAACGCTATGCCCTCTATTTCGTCCCGCCGCGCGGCCCGCTGGCCGAGACCGCGGCACGCTGGCTTGGCCGCGATGCCGAAACCGGCGCGACCGGCGCGCACCCGCATCCGGCGCTTGCGGTCCTGAGCGTCAATGCCCGGCGTTACGGGTTTCATGCCACGCTCAAGGCCCCGTTTCGCCTGGCCGAGGGCCAGACCGAGGATGATCTTGTCGCCGCGGTCGAGGTGTTCGCGGCGGGGGCACGCCCGTTCAGCATCGCCGGGTTGCGCGTCGCCTCGCTTGACGGGTTTCTGGCGCTTGTGCCCGACGGCGAGCCCGAGGCCCTGAACGCCTTTGCCGCGCAGGTGGTCACGCGGTTCGAACGCTTCCGCGCCCCGCTGACCGAGGCCGAGCGCGCGGGCCGCAATCCCGACCGGCTGAACCCGCGCCAGCGCGCGTTGCTCGACCGCCATGGCTATCCATTCGTGCTGGACCAGTTTCGCTTTCACATGACGCTCACCGACCGGCTGACCCCCGACCAATGCGCCGAATTGCGCCCGCTGGCCGAGCGCCTGTTCGCGCCGGTTCTGCCGCGTCCCTTCCCGATCGGGCAGATCGCAATCTTCGGCGAGGGGCGCGACGGGCTGTTCCATCAATTGCACCGCATGCGGCTGGGCTGAAGCGCGGCGCGCAGGCGCGCAATCCCCTCGCGCGGGGTCGCGTCATTCGCGATCTCGATCACCGGCAGCCCCGCGGGAATGCCTCCGGCGTCGCGGGCCAGCCGCGCGGCGATCTCATCGAGCGTTTCGCGGCCACGCCCATGCAGCCGCCGGGCCAGAACCTCGGGCCGGGCGGTAACGTGGATCACCCGCAAATCCGGAAATGCCGCCGTTGCCGCAGCCAGGGCCGCGCGTGAGCCATTGAAGACCACATCGCGGCCCTGGCGCAAAGGCGCCAGTTCGTCATGGGGAATGCCATAGGCCAGGCCGTGGGCCCGCCAGACCAGCGCGAATTGCCCCAGCGCCTCGCGCCGGGTGAATTCCGCGTCGCTGACGCCCTCGAACGGCTCGCCGCCCGCGGTCTCGGGCCGGGTGATGACCCGTCGCACCCAATGCGGGCCATCCGCGCCGCACAGACCGGCCAGAAGCGTGTCCTTGCCCACGCCCGACGGCCCGACGACCGCGAACAACCGCCCGCTCATGCCGCCGCCGAGAAACGGGTGACATCGACGACCCGGTCGCAGACCTGCGCGCGGGCGTCCTCGTCGTGGAAAATGCCCAGGATCGCCGCGCCCCGATCCCTGGCTTCGCGGATCAGCTCCAGCACCACGGCGCGGTTGCCGGCATCCAGGCTGGCGGTCGGCTCGTCCAGCAACAGCGCCGGCCAGCCATGGATGAACCCGCGCGCGATGTTCACGCGCTGCTGCTCGCCCCCCGAAAAGGTGGTGGGCGACAGCGACCACAGCCGTTCGGGAATGTTCAGGCGCGTCAGCATCGCCGCGGCCCGTGTGCGCGCCGTCGCGGCGTCCATCCCCAGGTCGCGCAACGGCTCGGCGACCACGTCCAGCGTCGGCACCCGCGGCACCACGCGCAGGAACTGGCTGACATAGCCCAGCGTCCCGCGCCTGAGCGCGATGATCCGGCGCGGTTCGGCCCGCGCGACCTCGACATCGCCAACCCGGATCGAGCCGCCATCGGTGCGGTAGTTGCCCCAGATCATGCGCATCAGCGTCGATTTCCCCGACCCCGACGCGCCGATCAGCCCGACGCATTCGCCGGGTGCCACGCTCAGCGATGCGCCGCGCATCACCGTCAGCGACACGCCGCCCTGATTATGCAGGGTAAAGCCCTTGGAAACCTTGTCGACCGTGATCATCGCCATTTCATCTTGCTCCAAATACGCCTGCGACATCGCCGCATCGCGCGCCGCTCAGACTTGCAGAACCGAACTGACCAGAAGCTGCGTATATGCGTGCTGTGGGTCATCCAGCACCTGATCGGTCAGCCCCTGTTCCACCACATGCCCGCCCTTCATCACCATCAGCCGGTCGGCCAGCAGCCGCACCACGGCCAGATCATGCGTCACGATCACCGCGCTCAGACCCATCTGGCGCACCAGACCGCGCAGCAGATCCAGCAGCCGTGCCTGCACGCTGACATCCAGCCCGCCCGTGGGTTCGTCCATGAACACCAGCCGCGGCCCGTTCACCAGGTTGCGCGCGATCTGCAACCGCTGCTGCATCCCGCCCGAGAACTGGCGCGGCCGGTCGTCGATCCGGTCGCCCGCGATCTCGACGCGGTCCAGCCAGTCAAGGGCCTGGTCGCGGATCTGGCCATAGTGGCGCGCGCCCACGGCCATCAGCCGCTCGCCCACATTGCCACCCGCGCTGACCCCCATCCTGAGCCCGTCGCGCGGGTTCTGGTGAACGAAGGCCCAATCCGTGCGGCCCAGCATCCGGCGTTCGGGTTCCGACATCGCCAGCACGTCGCGCGGGCCGTCGGCGCGGGTGTCGAACACCACGCGCCCCGCATCGGGGCTCAGGTGCCCGGCCAGGCAGCCCAGCAGCGTGGACTTGCCCGAGCCCGATTCCCCGACGATGCCCATCACCTCGCCGGGCCAGAGATCGAACGCGACAACGGCGCAGCCGATCCGGCCGCCATAGGTCTTGGTGATGCCCTCGACTGTCAGAAGCGGTGTGTCGCTCATGCCGCGTTCTCCTTGGGGCTCATCCGTCCGCGATGACCCGCCGCGCGCCGGCTTTCGCAATGATCGGTGTCCGAACACACGAACATCCGCCCGCCGGCATCGTCGGTGATGACCTCGTCCAGATAGCTGCCGTCGTCGCCGCACAGGTCGCAAGGATGCGGCGCCTTGGTGGCCTCGAACGGGTAATCCTCGAAATCGAGGCTGATCACCTGCGTATGGGGCGGGATCGCGTAGATCCGCTGCTCGCGCCCGGCACCGAAGAGTTGCAGCGCCGGCGTGCCCGACAGTTTCGGGTTGTCGAATTTCGGGATCGGCGAGGGGTCCATGACATAGCGCCCCTCGACCTTGACGGGATAGGCATAGGACGTGGCAATCGCGCCATTCTTGGCGATGTCTTCGTAGAGTTTCACATGCATCAGCCCGTATTCCTCCAGCGCGTGCATGCGCCGGGTCTCGGTCTCGCGCGGTTCCAGAAAGCGCAGGGGTTCGGGGATCGGCACCTGATAGACCAGGATCTGGCCCTCGGTCAGCGGGGTTTCGGGGATGCGGTGGCGGGTCTGGATCACGCTGGCCTCGCTCGTGCGCTCGGTCACCGCCACGCCCGCCGTGCGCTGAAAGAACTTGCGGATGCTGACCGCGTTGGTGGTGTCGTCGGCCCCCTGGTCGATCACCTTCAGCGTATCTTCGGGCGTCAGGCAGGCCGCCGTGACCTGCACCCCGCCGGTGCCCCAGCCATAGGGCATGGGCATCTCGCGGCTGGCGAACGGCACCTGGTAGCCCGGCACCGCCACGGCCTTGAGAAGCGCGCGGCGGATCATCCGCTTGGTCTGTTCATCCAGATAGGCGAAGTTGTAATCGCTCACAAAAGCCCCCTTTCGGCCAGCGCCCGTTCCAGTGCGTCGGGTGTGGTGAACCGCACCGCATCCCAGCCCACGGCCCGCGCGCCGGCGACGTTGTCCGCGCGGTCGTCGATGAAAAGGCAGTCGCCGGGGGCAAGCCCGTTGCGTTCGCACAGGATCGCATAGATGCGCGGCTTGGGCTTGAGCGCGCGTTCCACGCCCGAGACCACGACATCCTCGAACAGGTCCGTCAGCCCGCGGTGCAGATCCAGCGCGACAGGCCAAGACGCGGCCGAGAAATTGGTCAGCCCGAACAGCCGCCTGCCGTCTTGCTTGAGCCGGTCGGCAATCTGCCATGTGCCGTGAATCGGCTCTTGGATCGTCAGGTGGAACCGGTCGAAATATTCCTCCATCCGCGCGGCGTGCTGCGGGTGGGTGCGGGCGATCGCCGCGATGGCGTCGGTCCGGCTTCGACCGCCGTCATTGGCAAGGTTCCAGGCCGGGAAATCGATCGCGTCGAACATCTCTTCGACAGCGGTCCGGGGCATGTCGGCAAAGGCTGCAAGCGGATCCCAGCGCACCAGCACATTGCCGATATCGAAGACGACATGGGTCATTTCGCCGCCTCCTTTCGGGCTGCGGCCTGTGCCGCGCCCCGGACCTTGCGGATCAGTTCAAGCTCGGACTGGAAATCGACGTAATGCGGCAGCTTGATATGTTCCAGAAAGCCCGTGGCCTGGATGTTGTCGGCATGCGAGAGCACGAATTCCTCGTCCTGGGCCGGGGCGCCTTCGTTCTCCTCGCCCAGTTCCTTCCAGCGCAGGGCGCGATCAACCAGCGCCATCGAGATCGCCTTGCGCTCGGTCTGGCCGAAGACCAGGCCATAGCCGCGGGTGAATTGCGGCGGTTCGGTTTTCGACCCCATGAACTGGTTGACGGTTTCGCATTCGGTCAGGGTGATCTCGCCGATCTCGATGGCGAAACCCAGCTCGGGGATGTCCATTTCGACGGTGACGGTGCCGATGCGCAATTCGCCCACGAAGGGGTGGTTGCGGCCGTATCCGCGCTGCGTGGAATAGGCCATTCCCAGCACGAACCCCTCGTCGCCGCGCGTCAGTGCCTGAAGCCGCAAGGCGCGGCCTGCGGGATATTCCATCGGCGCGCGCGTCATGTCGGGCGGTGTGTCCTCGCCGGGCGGTTCGTCCTGGATCAGCCCTTCACGGTTCAGGAAATCGGTGATCCGGGGCATCTTGTCTGCAAGGCCCGCGCCCGTGGGGGCCTGTGGCGCCTCGCCCTCGGCGGCGAGTTTGAAATCCAAAAGCCGGTGGGTGTAGTCGAAGGTCGGGCCCAGGATCTGCCCACCGGGGGCATCCTTGAACGTGGCCGAGATGCGCCGGATGCAGGCCATGGCGCCGGTATCGACGGGGCGGGAATGGCCGATCCGGGGCAGGGTGGTGCGATAGGCGCGGATCAGAAAGATCGCCTCGATCAGGTCGCCGCGCGCCTGCTTGATCGCCAACGCCGCAAGGTCGGGATCGTATAGCGAGCCCTCGGCCATCACCCGGTTCACCGCCAGCGTCATCTGCGCGCGGATCTGGGCAACGCTCAGGTCGGGAATGGCCGGGTCGCCGCGCCGTTCCTCGGCAAGGAACGCATGGGCATTGTCGATGGCCCTTTCGCCACCCTTGACGGCAACATACATCAGCCGGCCTCCACGATGGTCGAACGCGGAACACCCGCCAGGCGGCCGCCGCAGGTCAGAAATGTGTCGAACCCCAGCGGGAACAGGGCGCGATTGGCCTGGAACGCCGCGATGTCCGGCAGCGACAGGCGCACCGTTCCGCCGATGCCGGGGCCACGCAAAAGCGCGCCGGAATTGTCCAGGCTGTCCATCTCGACGATCAGCGTGGCGGCGCGGTCGGGGTATTCGGGCGTGCCGATGGCGAACCGCGTCACCGGCTGCAACGACACCCAGTCGCCCAGCGCGAACATGGCCTGTCCGGGCCCGACCAGCGGCGCGCCGGTGTGAAAGCCGATCCAGTCGCGGACCGCAGCGCTATCATGGGCGCCGGTCAGACAGACCGGCGTGGTGCCGTCGAACAGGACCAGCGCGGCCAGACCGGCCGCGGGCGACAGGGGCGGCGGCGGCGCGGCGCCGGCGACCGTCACGATCGCGCCGGGGCACGACAGGGCACCAAGGATCGCGCGGAACCCGTGCGCCGCCTCGATCGGGGCATCGGCAAAGCCGCCGGACATGGCATCGGCTTTCATTGATCCTCTCCGCGCACCATGGTGAAGAACTCGACCTTTGTCGCCCCGGCCCTGGCGGCGCGTGCCGCGCGGCGCTCGGCCTCGTCGGCGGCCAGAATTGCCAGCACGCTCGCGTGCAACTGGTCGGCGGCTGAGGTTTGCAGCAGGGCATCCAGAACCGCCGCGCGGCGCGCGTGATCCTTGTCGCGGCCCTGCACATAGCCGTGCCCGGCGGTTCCACAGGGCAGACGCACGGAACAGCGCGTCACCGACATCTCGCCCAGGTTGAACGGCGCGCCGGTGCCGCCCTGGCGACCGCGCACCATGACCGCGCCCACTTCCGGGGCGCGCAGCGTTTCGTGCGGGGGCAGGTCGGGGAAAAGCGCCGTCAGGCGGTCTGCGGGCGCGCGCGCCAGCAGTCCCAGGGCCTGCGGACGATCGAGAGCGGGTGTGATGGACATCTTGCCGATTTGTCTAGATTACTATACAACTAGACATCATATAGCACGGATGAGCGGGCGAATGCACGTGAACTTTCCATGACGAACCCGGAAATCGCGCTTTGGCGCCAGATCGCCGACACGCTTTCGGCAGAGATCGCCGCCGCCCATCCGGGGGATCGGCTGCCGACCGAGGCCCGGCTGGCCGCCCGATTCGGGGTCAACCGCCACACGGTCCGCCGGGCTCTGGCCGCGCTGGCCGAACGCGGGCTGGTGCATGCGCGGCGCGGGGCAGGGGTCTTTGTCGCGGCCCGGCCCACCGAATACCCCCTGACCCGGCGCATGCGCTTTCATCGCGCGTTGTCCGCCACCGGCCGCGTGCCCGGACGCAAGGTGCTGAGCGTCGCGACCGCGCCGGCCGACAGTACCGAGGCCCGCGCCCTGGACCTGGCCGAGGGCGCGGCGGTCCTGCGGGTCGAGGGGTTGATGCTGTCCGATGGTGTCACGATCGGGCATTTCCGCTCGGCCTTTCCTGCGACGCGTCTGCCCGGCCTCGAATCGCAGATTGAAGCCGGACGCGGCGTCACCGAATCGCTTGCGGCTTGCGGCGTGCCCGACCATGCCCGTGCCTGGACCCGGCTCAGCGCACGCAGCGCCGACACGCTGCTGGCCCGGCATCTGCAAATGCGCCCCGGCGATGCCCTGATGCGCGCCGAATCGTTGAACCTCGGACCCGATGGCACACCCGTCGAATACGGCATCGCGCATTTCGCGGGGGAACGCGTGACCCTGACCGTGACCCCCGACTGAACCGTCACCGTGCTGTCACGCACGGCGCCGATAGAGGGGGCCAGAGATGGAGCCCCCGATGCCGCACTTGCCCCCGATCCGCCTGACCGGCGCGCGCGTCCTGTGCGACGGTGCGTTGCAAAATATGCCCCTGACGCTGGCCGAGGGCCGGATCGTCGATGCCCCCGCCTCCGAGATCGACCTCTCGGGCTTTCTGGTCCTGCCCGGAATCATCGACCTGCACGGTGACGGGTTCGAACGCCACCTGACACCGCGCCCGGCCGCGCCCTTCGACAAGACGCGCGCGCTGCGCTCGGTTGCGGCCGAACTTGCGGCGAACGGCGTCACCACTGCCTGGCTGGCCCAGGGCTGGAGCTGGGAGGGCGGGTTTCGCAGCGCCGCCGCGACCGAGGCGCTGTTGTCGGCGCTCGACGCCGCGCGTTCCGCGCTGCTGCCCGATATCCGCGTGCAGATACGGCTTGAAACCCATGTTCCCGACGATCATGCGCGCCTGCTGCGGACGGTTGCGCGATACGGGGTCGATTACATCGTGTTCAACAACCACCTGCCCGAGGCGCTGGCCATGGTCCAGAACCATCCGAACCGCTTCGCGCAATGGGCCGCCCAGCAAGGCCGCAATCCGCATGACTTGCTGACCATCATCGAAGAGGCCTGGGCGCGCGAGCGGCATGTGCCGCAGGCGCTGGCAGTGCTGGCCCCGGCCTTGGCGCAACATGGCGTCATCATGGGCTCGCACGATGACGGCGACACCGCGACGCGGGGCTTCTTTCGGTCCATCGGCGCGCCGGTTTGCGAATTTCCGACCGGCATCGAACCGGCGCGGGACGCGATCGCGGCGGGCGAGCCGGTGATCATGGGCGCGCCGAACGTGGTGCGCGGCGGCAGCCAGTCAGGAAACATCGCCGCCGAGGCGTTGATCGCCGAGGGAATGTGTTCGGCGCTGGTTTCGGATTACTACTATCCGGCGCTTTCGCAGGCCGCGTTTTCGTTGGCCGAACGTGGTGTCCTGCCGCTGGCGCAGGCCTGGGCGCTGGTCTCGACCGCGCCTGCCCGGATCATGGGGCTGCAGGACCGGGGCAGATTGGCGGCCGGACAGCGCGCCGATCTGGTGATCGTCGATCCCGACACCCACGCGGTCGAGGCCACGATTGCCGGCGGACGACTGGCCTGGGCACATGGCGCGGTGGCGCGGCGTTTCGTGGCCACACCGGCAATGGCGGCGCAATAACGGCTGATGCGCGCCGGCCCGCACCGGCGCTAGCGGTCGTATTTCTCCAAGAAGGCCTCGGCCGGCAGCGCGCGGAAATCGTCAAGCGCGGCGCGCAGGCGATCATGCGGCCAGTTCCACCAGGCGAGCGCCAGAAGGCGCGCAATCACCCGGTCCGGAAAGCGCGCGCGCACCGGCCTGGCCGGCACCCCGGCCACGATCATGAAGGGCGCCACGTCGCGCGTCACCACCGCCCCGGCGGCAGCGACCGCGCCGATGCCCAGCGTGACCTCGGGCATGACGATGGCGCCGTGGCCGACCCAGCAATCATGCCCCAGGCTGCAGCGTCGCGCGGCCCGATGGGCGAAGAACCGCGCATCGTTTTCCGCCGCGTCCCAGTAATCGGCCGAGCGATAGAGGAAATGGTGCTGCGCCGCGTTCGCCATCGGGTGATCGGTCGGCCCGATGCGGGTGAAGGCTGCGATATTGGCGAACTTGCCGACGCTGCAATTGGCGATGTCGGCATAACGGTCGCAATAGGCGTAATCGCCGAAATCGCTGTTCAGAACCCGGCTGCCGCGTCCGACCTCGCACCACGCGCCGAAGGTGGAATTGACGATCTCGCAGTCGGGATGGATGACGGGTTCGGTGGCCGACAGGCGCGCCATGTCACCCCTCGCCCTTAATCAGCTTGCGCCGCAGCCAGCCCGACAGCGTGTCCATGGCAATGACCATCAGCACGACGAGGATGATGTAATAGCTGACCTTTTCCCAGTCGGCGGTGGTCTGGATTGCCTGCGTCAACAGCAGGCCGATGCCGCCGCCAACGATGGCGCCGATGATCGTGGCCGAGCGCGTGTTCGATTCGAACAGATACAGAACCTGGCTCAGCAAGACGGGCATCACCTGCGGGATGACCCCGAAGCGATACCCTTGCACCGTGCTGGCCCCGGTCGAGCGGACGCCCTCGATCTGCTTTTCGTCGACGTTCTCCAGCGCTTCCGAGAACATCTTGCCAAAGGTGCCGGTGTCCGTGGTCAGGATCGCCAGCGCGCCGGTCATCGGGCCGGGGCCAAAGGCGCGCGACAGGATGATGGTGAAGATCAGCGCATCGACCCCGCGCACGAAATCGAAGACCCGGCGCACGACAAAGCGGATCGCGCGCGACGGCGCGAAGTTCCCGGCGGCCAGAAAGGCCAGCGGCAGCGCCACAATCGCCGCGCCGAACGTGCCGAGAAAGGCCATCAGGACCGTTTCGGTCAGCGCCCAGAACACCTCGCCATGCTGCCAGATATTGTTGTACCAGATGTTCGATATCATCAACGCCAGGTTGCTGCGCGCCGGGTCGATCCGTTCCCCCCAAAGGACCGTCGATGCGACCTCGCCCGCGCTCATCCCCCAGAAGGGGCTCGACAGGTCAAAGACGAACAGCTCCCATCCCGGGAAGTAGCGCAGTGTTTCGGTGCGCGAGCGCGTCATCGACAGGCGCCCGGCCTCGGTGGTGATCGATACGCGGGTGTTCGAGGCGTTGATCCACTCGGGCACCGTGTCGCCGGGGAGATCCAGCTGTATCCCGTCGTCGGAACGGATGCGGATCTGCCCGTAATCGGGATGGTCATAGATCACCGTCGGCCCGTCATAGAGGACCGCATGCCCCATCGGCAGGGCGATGCGCGCGGTCTCGCCGTCGATCTCGACCCAGTCCGGGCGCTGCGAGTCGTCGAATACCATGCGGCGCGATCCCTCGATCGACGCCTCGATGGTGCCGCGCCGGTTGTCGCGGGTCACGTGAACCTTGTGGCTGACGGCATCGCTGAGCAGGATCACGGCATTGTCGAGCCGCGCGCGCGACATCAGCCCCGGCAGGTCGAACGCGAAAACGATGTAACCGAGATAGAGCAGGATCAGCGCGGGAATGGCGAAAGCCTGGATCCTCTTGCCCCGGAACCGCGCGAGAGTGTCTTCGCGCATCACAGCAGTCGCGGCCATGTCAGGCCCCCCCATACGTCAGCCGGTTGCGGATCAGGCTGGACAGTTGATCGAACGCCACGATGGTCACGAACAGCACCAGAAAGATGCCCGCGGCCTCGTCCAGCTTGCCCTGGCCGAAGGTCATGGCGTTCTTGAGTTCGTAGCCGATCCCGCCGGCGCCCACGAACCCCAGGATCGCCGAGGCCCGGATGTTGATCTCGAACCGCATCAGGCCATAGCTGAAATAGTTCGGCGCCACCTGCGGGATCACCCCCAGCCACATGCGCTGGCCCCAGCTTGCCCCGACCGAGGCGAGACCGTCCAGCGGCTTGAGGTCGGCATTCTCGTTGACCTCGGAAAACAGCTTGCCCATCGCGCCCGCGGTGTGCAGGGCAATGGCGATGGCGGCGGGCACCGGGCCGCCGCCCAGAACGAAGATCAGGACCAGCGCCACCACGATCTCGGGCACCGCGCGCAAGATGTCCGACACGCGGCGAAACATGCCCGTCAGGCGCGGCCACGGGGCCAGACCCCGCGTGGCCAGCAAGGCCAGCATGACGCCGGCAAGGCAGCCGATCAGCGTTGAGACGGCGGCGATGTTGACCGTTTCGACCAGCGCGGGCAGAACGTCGATGATATGTCCCGGCAGGTTGGCGGCCTTTTCCGCCGCCTCGGAAATCATCGCCGCGGGAAAATCGAAGATCTGGCCGATGCCGTCCAGAAAACCGCCCGCGTTCCTGTCTTCGGCGATCCGGAAGCCGGACACGAACAGGATCACGAAGATCAGCAGCATGATCCCCGAATACAGCCGCTTTCGCCGCGTCATCGCCAGGTATGAGTCGCGGATCGTCTGCGGGCTGTCGGGGACGGCGTTTATCACGGTCATGGGAGGTCCGAACAAGAAAAGACCGGGTTCCGCAGCGGTGCGGAACCCGGCAGCCAGGGGGCTCAGTTCATCTGCGATTCACGCACCGCGATGATGGTCTCGTAGGCTTCGTGGTCGATCGGGAAGAAGCCCGCGGTCTCGCCGGCGGCGACGCCATAGGCGCAGTCCGGATCGGTCTCGTGCAGGTTGGCCAGAACTTCGGTCACGGTGTCCTTGATGTCTTGCGGCAGCGACTGGCGCAACACGATCGGGCCCTCGGGGATCGGGCGCGAGCGCCAGATCTCGACCAGGTCGTTCATGTCGACCAGGCCGGCATCGACGGCACGGCGCAGCGCGCCCGAATTGTAGCCGTCTTCCCAGTCGCCCAGGCCGTCGGCCCAGGTCACGCCGGCATCGACGTCGCCGTTGTTGACGGCGATGATCGTCTGTTCATGGCCGCCGACAAAGCGCACTTCGCTGAAATAGTCACCCGATTCCATCGACGCGCCTGTGGCCTGCGGGATCTCGACCGAAGGGATCAGGAAGCCCGAGGTCGAGTTGGGATCACCAAAGGCAAACACGCGGTCTTCCATGTCGTCGAGCGAGGTGATGCCGCTGTCGGCCCGCGCGAACCCGATCGAGAAATAGGAATACGACCCGTCATTATTGGTCTTGACCAGAACCGGTTCGACCGCATCGGGGTCGGAAAGATACGCGGCGGCATAGCCCGAGGCGCCGAGCCAGGCAAAGTCCAGCGTGCCGCCGACGAGGCCCTGGATCACGCCGTTATAGTCGGCCGGGGTGAACAGGCGGGTGGGAACGCCGAGCGCCTCTTCGACATATTCGGCGAAGCACTCGTTGTTGGCCAGACGGTCCTGGGCGTTCTCGCCGCCCAGAATGCCGATATTGAACTCGGTGATCTCGTCGGCCTGGGCCATGCCGGTCAGGGCTGTGCTCAGGGCAGTGGTCAGGGTCAGGGCGGCAGCAAGCGTTTTCATCGTTTCTCTCCGTTGCGATGAAGGGCCCCGTTCGGGGCACTGGGGTGGATGGCGGTTACTGGGCAGCCACGCGCACCGCGTGCAGCGCCGGGTTTGCGGCCGGCATCGCGGTCGAGGTCGCCTCTTCGTTGAAACTTTCGTCGGCGCCGTAGATCTCGCGCGCCATGTCGGTGGTCAGGTCGCAGGCGGGTCCGTCGAACACCAGCCGGCCATCGCGCAGGCCGATCACGCGGTCGCAATAGCGCCGCGCGGTGTCCAGCGTGTGCAGGTTGGCGATGACCATGCGCCCGTCTTCGGTGTTGATGCGCTTGAGCGTGTCCATCACCACCTGCGCATTCATCGGGTCGAGGCTGGCGATGGGTTCGTCGGCCAGGATGATCTTGGGATCCTGCATCAGGGCGCGGGCGATGGCGACGCGCTGCTGCTGGCCGCCCGACAGGGCCTCGGCACGCTTGGGGGCCTGTTCGGCAATGCCCAGACGGTCAAGGATATCCAGCGCCTGCACGATGTCCGCGCGCGACCACAGATTGAACATCGTCGCCAGGGTCGAGCGGCTGTTGAGCTTGCCATGCAGCACGTTTGACGCCACGTCGATCCGTGGCACCAGGTTGAACTGCTGGAAGATCATCGCGCATTGGCTTTGCCAGGTGCGGGCCTCGGCGCCCCTGAGGGCCAGGATGTTGCGCCCCTCGAACCGGATCTCGCCCGAGGAGGCATCCAGAAGCCGGTTCATCATGCGCAGGAAGGTCGATTTCCCGGCCCCCGAGCGGCCGATGATCCCGACGAACTGGGGCCGGTCGACGGTGAAACTGACGGTATCGACGGCCCTGCGGCTGCCGAACAAACGCGTGACGTTTCGAACCTCGAGCATCTTTGCCTCCTGCGCATTGCCGGGTGCTTGATGTCGGGTGCAGGTAACAGCGCAGTGATGTTTGCGAGTCAGTTTTGTGAAAACACCGCTGCGATCATGACAAGCTGATTGCAGTCGTCCGCCTCATCCGCCGCGACGCGCGGTTCCGGACCAGCGGCTTTTCCGTTCGTCGAGGCGGTCGAGGCTGAAATCGACGCGCTTGGCGAAACCGATGCCGAGGCACGGGCCGAACCGGAGGCCGCGAACGGGCGCGACCTGTCGCCCGAGGCGCGGGCGGAACTGGGCGCGATACTGGGGCTTTGACGCCCGGCCCTGTCACTTGAAGCGGGGCAGGGCGATGCATAGCTCGAATGTTGAAGAGACAGGAGGACCGCATGCAGATCAAGATCAACACCGACCACAACATCCGCGGCGATGAACGGCTCAAGGAGGTCGCGCGCACGCTGGTCGAGCAGGGAATGGGCCATGTGTTGAACCGCCTGACCCGTGTTGAGGTGCATCTACAGGACGAGAATGCGCAAAAAGGCGGCGCGGATGACATCCGCTGCATGATCGAGGCCCGGCCCGAGGGGTTGGATCCGCGTGCGGTCACCCATCACGACGCCGATATCGAGGCGGCGCTGCGCGGCGCGTCGAAAAAGCTGCGCGCGCTTCTGGAAAGCGATTTCGGCAAGCTCGACAGCAAACGCTGACCGCCGCAAGCCGGTTCGGGCGCCGGGCGCGCGGGGCATCGAACCCCGCGCGCCCGGTCGGGCGGCGCGGCGGGGCCGCGCCCCCCTCCGGCCCGGCATGACTGGCGTCAGGCGCGGGGGCGTCCGGGCAGGCTGGCCAGGGCCACGCCGGCCAGCACGATGGCCGAAGCCGCCAGGGCTTGCGGTGTCAGGCTCTCACCCAGCAGCGCCACGCCGCCCGCCAGCGCGATCACCGGCACGCTAAGCTGCGCCGCTGCCGCGCGCACCGCCCCCAGGGCCGGCAGCACCGCATACCAAAGCGCATACCCCAGCCCCGAGGTCACGGCACCCGACACGATGGCCAGCGCCACGCCCGGCGCGGTCATCCCCGCCGCCGACAGCCACGGCAGAGACACGATCGTCACCAGTGGCACGGCCAGCGCGAAATTCGTGGCCGTGGTGGCCAGCGGCCGTGCCGCCCCGCGCCCGGCCAGCGAATAAAGGCCCCAGCCCACCGCCGCCGCGACCATCACAAGCGCCACGCCCGGTGCCGGCACCGCCTGTGCGCCCGGCAGCAAAAGGGCCCCCAGCCCCGCCAGCGCCAGCGCCGCGCCGGCCAGCCGGCGCAAACCGGGCCGCTCGCCCGCCGCGATCGCCCCTGCCAGCATCGTCACCTGCACCATGCCGAACAGGATCAGCGCCCCGATCCCGGCATCGAGCGCGACATAGGCCAGCGAGAACCCCACGAGATACACGCTCAGCGCCAGCGCCGCGCCCCATTGCGGCCAGCCCACGCGGGGCCGTTCGCGCACCAGTAGCGCCAGCACCAGCGCCCCCGCGATCACGCGGATCACCGCGAAGGGCAGCGGCGCGATCAGCTCGTCCGCCAGCGCCGCGCGATTGAGCAGGGAATTCGCGGCAAAGGCGACCATGACCAGCGCGCTCAGCACAAACAGGCGCATGGCCGCGCGCCTCCGGTCAGGCCGCCGGGCCGAAAACAGCATCCAGCGCCCCGTTCAACCGCGCCAGCGTGCCGGGGATGTCTTGCAGCTTGTCCAGACCGAACAGGCCCAGCCGGAAGGTCGAAAACGCCTCGCCCTCGCCCACATGCAGCGGAACGCCCGCCGCGATCTGCGCCCCGGCGGCCAGGAACTTCTTGCCGGATTTCACCTCGGGGTCGTCGGTATGGCAGACCACGACGCCCGGCGCCTCGAACCCCGCTGCCGCGACCGATTTCAGCCCGCGCGCGGCCAGTGTTGCGCGCACCGCCTCGCCCAGCTGCCATTGCGCGGCGCGGGCCGCGTCAAAGCCCATGGCGCGGGTTTCCAGCATGGCATCGCGAAAGCCGCGCAGCGCATCGGTGGGCATGGTCGCGTGATAGGCATGCCCGCCGCCCTCATATGCGGCCATGATCGCGCGCCATTTCCTGAGATCGAGGGCAAAGGAATCCGAGGTCGTCGCCTCGAGCCGGTCCTCGGCGCGCGGGCCCAGAACCACCAGCCCGGCCGAGGGTGTCGCGCTCCAGCCCTTTTGCGGGGCCGAGATCAGCACATCGATGCCGAGTGCGTCCATATCCACCCAGACGCAGCCCGAGGCGATGCAATCGAGCACCATCAGCGCGCCGACCTCATGCGCCGCGTCGGCGATGGTGGCGATGTAGTCGTCAGGCAGGATCATCCCGGCCGAGGTTTCGACATGGGGCGCGAAAACCGCATCGGGCCGGGTGTCGCGGATGCGGGCCACGACATCCTCGACCGGGGGCGGGGCAAAGGCCGGGCGGGGGTCGTTGCCCGCAGGCCGGGCCATGACGACCTCGGTCGAAGTGGCAAGGCCGCCGGCCTCGAATATCTGGCTCCAGCGGAACGAGAACAGGCCGTTGCGCACGATCAGGGCCGAGCCCCGGCCGAACTGCCGCGCCACCGATTCCATCGCATAGGTGCCGCCGCCGGGCACCAGCGCCACGGCGGTGCCGTTATAGGCCTCCTTGGCGATGGCGGAGATGTCGCGCATCACCTGCTGGAAATTGACCGACATATGGTTGAGCGCCCGGTCGGTGAACACGACCGAGAATTCATCAAGCCCGTTGGGGTCGATCCGGGGGTGCAGGGCTGGCATGGGAAACTCCGATATTGTTTTGGCGCAGACCCTAGCCGCAGGCGCGGACAAGGGCAAACCGATCGCGGCCTAATCGCCGATCTGGTCCAGCCGCACGGGCGAATGCGCGGCGACATCGGTCAGGACCCGCTTGCCGAGAATGGCGTCGAGATGGCGCGGCGCGGCGCCCAGGCCGGGGCGCACCGAACGCACGGCATCGGCGGTGATGATCGCCCCGGCCTTGAGGGGTTTGACGAAATAGAGCGAGCGGCGAAAGGTGATGTTGCCGCGCTCGGATGACTTGGGCCCGTAATCCACCCGGCCCAGCGCCGCCCAGGCGTTCTTTGCCGCGCGGCAAAGCGCGGCCAGTTCCACCGGTTCCAGCGAAAAGCTGTCGTCGGGGCCGCCGCCCGACCGGTCCATGGTGACGTGCTTTTCAACGATCGACGCGCCCAGCGCCACGGCAGCGATTGCGGTGGTGTTGTCAAGCGTGTGATCGGAAAGCCCCGTGACCAGATTGAACCGCGCGATCATGTCGGGGATCGTGCGCAGGTTGTAATCCTCGGCCGGGGCGGGATAGCCCGAGACGCAATGCAGGATCGCCAGATCGGTGCAGCCGCCATCGCGGGCGGCGGCGATGGCCTCGGCGATCTCCTCGGCATCGGCCATGCCGGTCGAGATGATCATTGGCTTGCCGGTCGAGGCCGCATAGCGGATCAGTGGCAGGTCCACCGCCTCGAACGAGGCGATCTTGTAGGCCGGCGCGCCCAGATCCTCCAGCAGGTCCACCGCCGTATTGTCGAAGGGCGAGGAAAAGATCGTGATGTCATGGGCGCGGGCGTGGTCGAACAGGGGCGCGTGCCAGTCCCAGGGCATGTGGGCCTCGGCATAAAGGTCGTAAAGCCGCCGCCCGCCCCACAGCCCGCCCTGAATGACGAACCCCTCGGCATCGCTGTCGAGGGTGATGGTATCGGGCCGATAGGTTTGCAGCTTGACGGCATCGGCACCGGCCCGCGCGGCCTCGGTGATCAGGGCGCGGGCGCGTTCCAGCTCGCCATTGTGATTGCCCGAGATTTCGGCCACCACATAGGGCGGGTGATCGGGTCCGATGGGGCGATTGGCGATCTTCATGCGGTGTCTCCGGTTTCCAGCGGGCGCAGGGTGCGCCGGGCGGCGCGCATCACCGCGCCGGCGTCGCGCCCTTGCATCATCACCAGATCCAGCGCCGAGGCATGGGGCAGGAACGGCGCATGCAACTGGCTGTATTCGGGATGGGTGTAGTCATGCAACTGCACGCTGATTCCACGGTCGGAAAATTCGGCCGCATCCTCGCGCAGGTACGCCTCGGCGCCGGCGGTGGACAGATAGGTCGTGGCACCCACGGCCTTGCACAGTTGCGCAAGATGCGCCCCGCGCCGCCCGTCCGCGCCGATCTCGCTGGCGCGGCGCATCGGCGTGTCGATGCTCAGCCATCCGGCCAGCAGGCGGATCAGCCCCTCGTTCAACGCGGCCAGCCGCCCGGTAGCGATCAGCCCCGGCAGCACGGTTTCCAGCTCGGCCATGACCGGGGCGAAATGCGGCGCACGGGCATAATTGGCCCGCAGCGTGCGCAACAGCCGCTTGCCGAAGGCGGGATCGGCCAGTTCCACATCCATGATGCGTTGCTCGAACCGGCCCGCACTGGCGACCGGCACGGTGACATATTCCAGACCCTTCGGGGTGCGGATGCGGTTGCGCTGCTGCCACGAGCGTTTGTCGAACTGCACCGTGTCCAGCAAGATCACCAGATCGGCCTGGTCGGCCAGGTCGAACCAGCCAAGCCAGGGCAGGAACGTGGGTTGAGAGATCATGCACCGCATGTCAGGCCGTCAGTTCCGGCGGGTTGCGATAGGCATAGATCGCGAATTCGAACGCGACCGAGCCCGGTTTCGGCAGGTAGTCGTGGCGCAGCACCACATAGGGCGTGACCGCGCGCTTGACGAAGCCAAAGGCCCGTTCGGGTTGTTCATAGAACAGGCCGGGGTCTTGGAAATCGACATAGGTGCTCATCATGTTGAAGGCCACACCGCCGCGACACCGGGCGAAAAGCGATTGCACGGTCTCTTGCCAGAACGCGCGGTTGCCCTTGCGCCGGTTGTTGAACACGCCCGAGACGAAGGCATAGTCGAATTCGGCATCGCCCAGCGCGTCGGGGTGGCAAAAGACCCCGCCGGGCACCTTTTGACGGGCGATATCAAAGAATTCCGTGACCACATCGACACCGGTATAATGGGCGGGCGGTTGCCCGATTCCGACCAGATAGTCATGCAGGCTGGCCGTGCCGCAGCCGAAATCCAGGATCTGCCGCCCGCTCAAATCGGCGATCGGCGCCAGCGCGGCGAAGCGGCGATACTGGCTTTCGCGGCTGGAATACTGCGCGGCCTCGGCGCTGTCGCCGTGGTCGCGCAAGAGCGTGCGGTAATGGTCTTCGATGCGCCGGGTCATGGCTTGCCTTTGATCAGGGTCAGCAGGTGTTCGTTCTGTTCGATGCGCCGGTTTTCATAGGTGGTGATGTGGCGGTCCATCCAGACCTCGGCGCGGTCGCGCAGCGGCGCGATGGCGTCTGAGACCTCGGCATCGGTAAAGCCGTGCAGACCAAGCACATTGCCGTCGCGCAACCGGAAATCGGTGTGTGCGGCGAACAGCGCCAGTGCCGGCGCGCCGGGCTTGAGGACGCGAACCACCTCGGCCAGCGCCGGGGCCAGCAGGTCGGGCCCCGCGCATTCCAGAACGCCGATGCAGATCAGCGCATCGAAATGGCCGTCGGGATAGTCGATCGGCGCGACCGATCCCACCGCCACGGCGCCGGACAACCCGGCCTCCGCCAGCCGTGCATGGGTATTGGCAACGCCCACGGGCGAGATGTCGGTTCCATGCGCGTCGAACCCTTCCTGCGCCAGAAAGACCATGTGCACGCCGCTGCCGCAGCCCAGGTCCAGAACCCGCCGCCCGGCGCGCGCCGCGCGGTCGGGGAAGCGGCGAAACAGGAACTGCACCACCTTTTCCTTTGGATAGCGCGGGCCGCCGCCCCGGTTCCAGTTGTCCCAATGGGTCGGATCGCTCATCACGGTTCCCTCAGCATCGCTTCGACCACCCGTTCGGTGCCCAGCCCGTCCACCGCGTCGCCCCGGCGGCGCTGGCCGACCGGAAGCGCCGCCAGATACGCCAGATAGTCGCGCGCCGCCTCGCCGATGCGCCGGGCCGGGGCCTCGCGCCAGCCCTCTACCACGCGGGCCTCGGCGATGCGACAGGTCTCGTGCGCGACCTTGTGCTGAATTGGCGACACCGGCACCAGAAGCGCGGGCACACCCATGCAGATCAGCTCATAGCTGATCAGACCGCTGGCGCTGATGGCGAAATCGGTCTCTTGCATCAAGGCGGCCATGTCGGTGACATCGACGTGGATATCGACCGCAAAAGGCATCCGCCCGGCCAGCGCGCGCACCGAGGCCAGATGCGGGGCACGGCTGCCAATGACCACGCTGACGCGCGTATCGGGGGGCAGTCCGGTATCGCGCAACCCGGCAAGGATGTCGCTGACCGTGTTTTCGGCATCCATTCCGCCCATCAGGACCAGCAGATGCGCCAGCCGGCCATCGGCGCGGCGCGTCAGGCTGGCGGCGCGGCGTCGGGCGAATTCGGGGCGCAACAGGGCGAACCGCGGGCCGATGAGACGACGGGTGCGCGCGGGCACAAGCGTGTCGTATTCGGCCGCGCGCCGCCCCAGCGTCTGATCCAGCAGCAGATCGCCGTCATGCGCCCGGTCGGCCAGATCGTCCAGCACCATCAGCCGGGTACCCGGCGGGCAGGCGGCGCGTTCCCAGCGCGCGTCCAGGGCATAGTGATCCACCACCAGCCAGTCGGCGCCCGTGGCCAGCGCGTCCAGGGTCTGGGCGGCATCTTGGGCATGCGGCACACGCGCCCAATGCGCCAGGGGCGGGGGTGCGGGTTCGGGCGCCGTGCCGGGCGCCGGGGCGGGCAGGGAGGTAACGGCAAAGCCCTCGGCCGCGATCCGCGTGTTCAGGTTGCCGGGCAGGTCGCGGCTGACAAAACGGCACTCGGCGCCGCCTGCGCGCAAGGCCGCGGCCAGCGTCAGGCAGCGCATGACATGGCCCGATCCGATCTCGACCGAGGCATCGGCACGAAAGGCGATGCGCAGGCTCATGGCCGCCCCAGTGCGAACAGGGCCTCGGCGCGCGCCCAGTCCTCGGGCGTGTCGATGTCCTGCACCCGGTGACGCGGCAGCGCCAGCCCCACCGCCCCCGGCCCGAAGGGGGCGCCCGCCGCCCAATGCCCCGCGCGCGCCCAGTAAAACTGCCCGGCATCGTGCCAGGCCTCCTCCAGGTCCTGGCTGCGGGTGTTGCGGTGTTCGGGCTGCATGAAGGCGACGCGGCCACTGGCCGGATCGTGGCGCAAGGCGCGTTGAATCGGAAAGGGAAAGCTGGTGATCGCCATCACGAAATCGACCCCGGCTTGCCTCAGCCGCGCATACCCCGCACGCAGGTCGTCGGCGCGCACCATCGGCGCGGTGGCGTAGAGGCAGCAGACCGGGGTTTCATCGCTCAGCCCCAGGGCCGTTGCGGCATGGGCGATCACCGGCGCGGTGGGCGTGTGGTCGTCGGCCAAGGCATCGGGGCGGGTGAACGGCACCTCGGCCCCCTCGGCGCGGGCGATGGCCGCGATCTCACTGTCATCGGTCGAGACCACGATGCGCGCGAACACCCCGCTTTCACGAGCCGCCGCGATCGACCAGCCGATCATCGGGCGGCCGTGGAAGGGCGCGATATTCTTGCGCGGTATCCGCTTGGAGCCGCCGCGCGCGGGGATCACGCAGATGCTCATGCCGCGAGCGCCTGGGCAAGCGTGGCAACGACGCGATCCTGTTCGTCCTCGCTCAGGCCGGGGAACAGCGGCAGGCTGATCGCCTGTTCGGAATACGCCTCGGCCTGCGGAAAGTCGCCGGGGGCAAAGCCCATGGCCCGGTAGTGGGGCTGCAAGTGAACCGGGATGTAATGCAGGTTCACCCCGATTCCGGCCGTGCGCATGGCATCAAAGGTGGCGCGGTGACGTTCGGCGGGCACCCGCACGACGTAAAGATGCAGGGCCGAGCGGTTTTGCGATGCGCGCCGGGGCAGGGTGACGGGAAGGCCCTTCAGCAGCCGGTCATAGCGCGCGGCCAACGCCTGCCTGCGGTCGATGAACGCCCCGAGCCGGTCCAGCTGGCTCAGCCCGAGGGCGGCCTGCATCTCGGTCATGCGATAGTTGTAGCCCAGCGCGATCTGTTCGTAATACCAGGGCCCGTCAGGCGCGCGCGTCATCTCGGCCGGGTCGCGCGTGATGCCGTGGCTGCGCGCCAGTTCCATGCGGCGGGCAAGGGCGGGATCGTTGGTGGTGGCCAGCCCGCCCTCGGCGGTGGTGACGATTTTGACCGGGTGAAAGCTGAACACGGTGATGTCGCTGTGCGCGCACGACCCCACCGCGTGGCCCGCATGCTGCGCGCCGATCGCGTGGCTGGCATCCTCGATCACCCGAACCCCGTATTCGCGCGCCAAAGCGCCGATGGCCGCCATGTCGCAGGGTTCGCCTTGCAGATGAACCGGCACCAGCACCTTGGGCAGGCGGCCCGAGGCCTTGGCGAGTTTCAGCTTGCCGGCCAGCGCGCGCGGACACATCAGCCAGGTTGCCCGGTCGATATCGACGAAATCCACCGATGCGCCGCAGTAGAGCCCGCAATTGGCCGAGGCCACGAAGGTCGTCGGCACCGTCCAGAGCGCGTCACCCGGCCCCAGCCCCAGCGCCATGCACGCGACATGCAGCGCCGAGGTGGCACTGTTGAGCGCGACGCCATGCGCGGCCCCGACCCGCGCGGCCACCGCCGCCTCGAACCGGGGCACGACCGGCCCTTGTGTCAGATAGTCCGAGCGCAGGACCGATGTGACCGCGGCGATATCCGCCTCGCTGATCGCCTGCCGCCCATAGGGGATGAAACCGCTCATAGCGCGCCGATCTTCGCCGCGTTGTCCCGGATCCAGTCGGCCAGGACCTGCGGGTCCATCCATTCGGGGTTGGTATCCGAGGCATAGATAAAGCCCTCGGGCACCTTGCGCCCGTCCTTGATGCGGCCGGGGCTGGTGGACCAGTCGTGGATCGCCGGCAGGATCTTGAAATGATCGGCGTATTCATAGGTATGCGGCGCATCCTCGGGGCCGATCATCTGTTCGTGCAATTTCTCGCCGGGGCGGATGCCGACGATCTCGTGCCGGGCGTCCGGGGCGATCACGCGGGCGATGTCGGTGATGTTCATCGACGGGATCTTGCGCACATAGATCTCGCCGCCTTCCATGTCGTCAAGGGCGTGCCAGACCAGTTCGACGCCCTGTTCCAGCGTGATCATGAAGCGGGTCATGCGCGCATCGGTGATCGGCAGCACCCCGCGGTCGCGGATCGAGCGAAAGAACGGGATCACCGACCCGCGCGAGCCCATCACATTGCCATAGCGCACCACCGAGAACCGGGTGCCATGTTCCCCGCCATACGAGTTCGACGCCACGAACAGCTTGTCCGAGGCCAGCTTGGTCGCGCCATAAAGGTTGATCGGGCTCGAGGCCTTGTCGGTGGACAGCGCCACCACCCGCTTGACGCCGCAATCGATGGCGGCGTCGATCACGTTCATGGCGCCGTTGACATTGGTCTTGACGCATTCGAACGGGTTGTATTCGGCCGTCGGCACGATCTTGGTGGCGGCGGCATGGACGACGTAATCCACCCCGCGAAAGGCGCGGTAAAGCCGCTCACGGTCGCGCACATCGCCGATGAAGAAGCGCACACGCTCGTCGCCGTTGAACAGCTTGGCCATTTCCCATTGCTTCATCTCGTCGCGGCTGAGGATGATCAGCTTGCGCGGGTTGTAGCGTGCCAGCGTCATCGGCACGAAGGCATGCCCGAACGAGCCGGTTCCGCCGGTGACAAGGATGGAAGAGTTGGACAGCATCGTTCTGTGATTCCTGAAAACGGGTTTGGCCGCGTTGGCCGGTCGGGCCTTGCGCCGGGCAGGGGCTTGGCCCCTGCGCCCTGCCTTGCTGCCGGATCGGCGCCCCCTGTATCCCCGATGCAGGACGCGGATTCAATAGCGCCGCGTGCCGCGCGCCAGAAGTGGTGCCAGACCGGCCATGGTGCGCGCGCTTGCGCCCTTGCGCGCATCGGCAAAGGCCTGTGCGTTGCGCGCCATGTCCGCCAGGGCGTCCGCATCGGTCATCAGCGCGGCAATGCGTGCCTCAAGTGCCGTGGGGTCGGGCAGGCTTTCGAATGCGCCGGCGGCACCGGCCGGTTCGGCGTCAAAGGTGATGCCCCAGGTTGACGGGCCCATCACCACCGGCTTGCCCAGCGCCATGGGTTCCATGATGTTGTGGCCCCCCAGCGCATTGAGCGAGGCCCCCACGAACACCAGATCAGCCATCGCGTAATAGCGGTTCATCTCGCCCAGGCTGTCGCCCAGAATCACGCGCGTCTCGGCCGGGATCGGGCCGTCCATGCCGGGCCCCAGCACCGAACGGCGCAGCACCGCCAGCCCGCGTGCCGCCAGCGCGCGGGCAACCGCGTCAAAGCGCTGCGGGCTGCGCGGCACCCACAGCACGCGCAGACCCGGATCGGCGGCCAGCAGGCGCGTGGTCATGGCCAGCAGCGCGCCCTCCTCGTCCTGCACGGTCGAGGCCAGCATCAGAACCCGCGTTTCCCGGCCCGCCCAGCGTGCGCGCAAGCCCCGGCCCAGCGCGGGATCGGCGGGGTCGATCCCCTGGTCGTATTTCAACTCGCCGACCACATGGATTCGGCCCGGATCGACCCCGATGGCGCGATAGCGTTCGGCAAATTCCGGCGTGCGGGTGAAGATCGCGTCGAAAAGGCCGTAAAGGGTCAGCAACTGCCGCTTGGACCAGCGATATGGCTTGCCCGGTGTGCGCTGGACCAGATTGCCGTTGGCCATCACCATCGGCACCCCCGCCTGCGCGCTTTCGATCAGCATGGCGGGCCAGATCTCGACCTCCAGCACGATCAGAAGCGCCGGGCGCGCGCGGCGCAGGAACAGCCGCATCGCCCAGAACAGGTCCAGCGGAACATAGCGATGCGTGACGCCTGCATCGCCCTTGAACAGCGTCCGACCGGCATTCAGCCCGGCCGGGGTCTGGCTGGTCAGCAGCACCGGGTGCCCGGCCGCGCGCAGCCGCGCGATCAGCGGACTGGCCGCGCGCATCTCGCCCAGCGAGGCGGCATAGACCCAGACCGCGCCGCCCGCCCCGGTGGGGCCAAGGCCGATGCGGTGCGACAGGTGGCGCAGAAAATCGGGCTCGCGCCGGGCACGCGGCAGCACCAGCAGCGGCGCCAGCGGCAGGACCAGGTGCAACACCCCCTGCACCAGAACATAGAGCGCGCGCACGCCTGCGGGCAGCCTTGCCGCCCCTTGCCGCCCCTGCGTCATGCCGGTCTCCCATGTCTGCAAGGGCGGTTCGGTAGCCGCGCGCCCTGCGCCTGTCAAGCTTTGGCCGCCGCATCCGGGACGGGCTATGGCATGCCCGCGCGATACTGCTAGGATGCGGGCGACACAATCGCGAGACGTCGATGCCCATGCCATCCGACACGCCCGCAGGCCCGTTGATCCGGTCGCTGTCCATCACGGCGGCGACCAGGATCGGCGAACCTTGCGCAGGTTCGCGCCGTCGCGATGACCGCGTGTTCTGGGCAAGAAATCAAACGCCGCGCGGAACACCCGCGACGACTGGCGCGTTGTGCCCTGGGCGGTTCGTGCCCATATGCTTGATCTGACACCAATCGCAGGAACCGCCCCGACCCATGAGTGCCGCCCGCCCCGCGCCCAGCCCGAGCGATGTTCTGGTCGGCTCGTATAACGTCCACAAGGGCGTGGGCAGCGACATGCGCCGCGATCCCGACCGCATCATCGAAGTGCTGCGCGAGATCGGCGGCGACATCGTTGCGCTGCAAGAGGTCGATCGCCGCTTTGGCGATCGCAAGGGGGTATTGGACCTTGAGCAGCTGAATCAGGCGACGGGCCTTTCGCCGGTGGGGCTGGGCGGGCGCCTGGGGCGGCTGGCGCATGGCTGGCACGGCAACCTCTTGCTGTTTCGCAATGCCGAGGTCGAAGCGGTGCGTGCCATCACCCTGCCGGGGCTGGAGCCGCGCGGCGCCATCGTCGCCGATCTACGGCTGGGCGGGCATCCGTTGCGGGTGATCGCCGCGCATCTGGGCCTGTTGCACCAGTCGCGGCTGATGCAGGCCCGCCGTCTTGCTGCCGAGATCGAGACCGATGACGGGCGCCCGACGCTGCTGATGGGTGACATGAACGAATGGCGGATCGGGACCAACTGTTCGCTGATGCCGCTGCGCAAGGGGCTGCGCGCGGTCAAGCGCTCGGCCGAGTTGAGCGTGCCGAGCTTTCCCGCCCGGATGCCGGTCCTGCCGCTTGACCGGATCATCGTTGGCGACGGTGCCGAACTGATCGAGGTTTCGCCGCACCGCTCCCGGCTGGCGCGAACGGCCTCGGATCATCTGCCGGTCAAGGCCCGGCTGCGGTTCCTGCCATGATCGACTGGCTGATCTGGATCGCGGGCCTTGGGGTGCTGCTGGTGCTGGGCACGGCGCTGGCGCTGTGGTCCTATGGCCGCTTTGCCCGCCGGGCGCTGGGTGTGCCCTCGCAGGCGATCGGGCCGGGCACGGATGCGCCGCTGGACCGGGCGATCGCCCCGCTGGAAGAGGCGCATCCGGAACAGACCGGGGCGATGTTCGTCTTTGATGCGCATGAGGCCTTTGCCCTGCGCGAGCGCATCACCCGCATGGCCCGGCGCAGCATCGATGTGCAGTATTACATCTGGAGCGATGACATGACCGGGCGGCTGCTGGCGCTGGCGCTTCTGGATGCCGCCGATCGCGGGGTTCGCGTGCGGATGCTGCTGGATGATGTCAACGTGCTGGGCCGCGATCCGCTTTATCTGGCGCTGGACCGGCACCCGCGCGTGTCGGTGCGCCTGTTCAACCCGATCCGAACGCGCGAGCGGTCGATGCGGCGCGGGGTCGAGCTGTTCTTCAACCTCTTGCGCTATAACCGGCGGATGCATGGCAAGGCCTGGATCGCCGATGGCCGGCTGGCCGTGGTGGGCGGGCGCAACGTCGGCGATGTGGATTTCGGCGCCGCCGCCGGGCGAAAACGCAACAATGACGATCTGGACATGCTGCTGGCCGGGCCGGCGGTGCTGCGTGCGGCCGAAATCTTCGATGCGTTCTGGAACGCCCGGCTGGCGCTGCCGATCCGGGCGCTGTGGCAAAAGCGGCGCACCAGCCTGTCCCGGCTGCGGGCGCGTCTGGCGCGCGATGGTCACGGCGAGGTTGTGCGCGAATTTCGCGACCGGGTCGCGATCGCTCTGCGCGCGCGCGGGTGGCCGCGGGCCGAAGGCGACGAGGGCGACGAGGGCGACGAAACCCGCCAGTTGCCGCTGGGCGCGTTGCGCTGGTCCGCCCGGACCCGGCTGGTCGCAGACCCGCCGGATAAGGCGCTGGGAAGTGGTCAGGGCGATTGGCTGCCCGATGCGCTGATGCCGCTGCTGGAACGCGCGCAGCACTCGTTGCGGCTGATGACGCCCTATCTGGTGCCGGGCTCGGGCGGCATGGCGACGCTGTCGCGGCTGGCCGGGCGCGGTGTGCGCGTCGAGATCGTCACCAATGCGCTGGCCGTCAACGATCATGTCGTGGTGCACGGCGCCTATCGCTGGTATCGCAAGGGCCTGCTGGCCACCGGGGTGCGGCTTTTCGAATTCGCCGCCCGCCGCGGCCATGGCCCCTGGCCCGCGCGTCCGCGCCCTATGCTGCACGGCAAGGCGCTGATCGTCGACGGCAAGATCGGGTTCGCGGGATCGTTCAACTTTGACCTGCGTTCGCGGTTTCTGAACACCGAAATGGGCGTGATCTTCGACGAGACCGCGCTGCTGGCCGAACTCGACGACCGGTTCGACCGATCGGTCGCGCCGGATCGGGCCTTCGCGCTGGCCCTGGCCGACAAGCGGGTCTCGTGGCGGCGCGGCGACGAGCCGCCCACCGATATCGAACCCGACAGCACCCCGACGCGGCGGCTGGTGTCGTTCATCGTCGGGCATCTGCCGATCCACAACTGGCTGTAAGGCGCGCAAGGCGCAAAATTTCTGCGCTTGCACAGTGGTCAGGAAAGCCTATCCTGCGCGCCAGCTGGAGTGCGCGACATGCCCTACAAATCCTCCAATCTGCACCTGGTCGATTACACCGAGATCACAGCCTCGGCGCCAATTTCCCTGCGCTCGCACGGCTGGCGCGCGAAATGCCTGCAACGTCTTGTGCGCCTGGACTTGCCGGTGCCGCGCACCATTGCGCTGTCATTCGATGCCGTGCGCGCCATTGCCGCCGGCCAGACGCCTGACATGGCCCGGCTGATGACCGCGTTCGAGGCGGGGCAGCTTCTGTCGGTGCGCCCCAGTTCCGAAAACCCCGACTGGGGCGGGCCCGGCGCGCTGCTGAACATCGGCATGAACGATGCCCGCCACGCCGCCCTTTCCGAACGACTGGGCGAGCCGGTGGCGACGGCGCTTTATCTGCGCTTCGTGCAATCCTACGCGCAGCATGTCGTGCGGCTGGACCCCGACCTGTTCGAGGCCCGCGACCCCACCCCTCAGGCGTTGCAGGCAGCCTTGCGCGGCTATGAGGCCGAGATGGAAGAACCCTTTCCGCAGGAACCCCGCCACCAGCTGGCCGAGGTTCTGCGCTCGATGGCCCGCGCCTGGGAGGGGACATCGGCACGGCTGTTGCGCCAGGCAAAGGGCGCACCCGCCGAGGCCGGGCTGGGGCTGGTGGTGCAGGCGATGGCCGGCGGCTTTGGCACCGGCGACAGTGGCGCGGGGGTGATCCAGTTCATCGATCCGGTCACCGGCGCGCCGCAGATCACCGGGCGCTATGCCGTGCACGGGCAGGGGCGCGACGCGGTCTCCGACAATCCGCAGGCGATCTATCTGCGCCGCGACAAGCGTGGCCCCTCGCTGGAAGAGCAGCACCCCGACGCTTTTGCCGAGCTCGTGCGCCACGGCGCCATCTGCCGCCAGAAGCTGCGGGAAGAGATGCAGATCGAGTTCACGCTGGAAAACGGCCGCCTGTGGGTTCTGGACGCGCTCAAGGTGCAGCGGTCCAGCCGGGCGGCGGTGCGGGTCGCGGTGGCGCTGGCCGAGGATGGCATCATCACCCGCAAGGAGGCGTTGATGCGCATCACCCCGCGCGGCCTGTCCGAGCTGTTGCACCGTCAGGTCGATCCGCGCGGTCAGCGCGACGTGCTGACCCGCGGGCTGGCGGCCAGCCCCGGCGCGGCCGTGGGCCGTGTGGTGTTCACCTCAAGCGCCGCGCAGGCCAGCGCCGCGCGCGGCGAGCCCTGCATCCTGGTGCGGCGCGAAACCGCGCCCGAAGACATTCGCGGGATGCACGCGGCCTCGGGCGTCGTGACCGAGCGCGGCGGCATGACCAGCCACGCCGCGGTGATCGGGCGCGGTCTGGGCCTGCCCTGCATCGTCGGTGCGACCGGCATGCGCGTCGATGCGCGTGCGCGCGAATTGCACACGGGCCGCCACGTGCTGCGCGAGGGCGACCAGATCACCATCGACGGCACCACCGGCGAGGTTCTTCTGGGGGCGGTGGACCTGCTGGAACCGGCGCTCGACGCCCCGTTCCAGACGCTTCTGGGCTGGGCCGACGACTTGCGTGACATCAGCGTGCGCGCCAATGCCGACACACCCGCCGATGCCCGCATCGCCCGCGATTTCAAGGCCGAGGGCATCGGCCTGTGCCGCACCGAGCACATGTTCTTCGAGGATGATCGCCTGACGGTCATGCGCGAGATGATCTTTGCCGACAGCCCCCAGGACCGCGCCGCCGCGCTGGAACGGCTGTTGCCGATGCAGCGGTCGGATTTCATCGACCTGTTCACGATCATGCAGGGGCAGCCGGTCTGCATCCGCCTGTTCGACCCGCCGCTGCACGAGTTCCTGCCGCATACGCGCGAGGGGTTGCGGCACCTGGCCGATGCGCTGGACCGGCCGTTGTCCGAGGTGACGCGCCGGGCCGAGGATCTGGCCGAGTTCAACCCCATGCTGGGGATGCGCGGGGTGCGGCTGGGCATCACCGTGCCCGAGATCTATGACATGCAGGCGCGCGCGATCTTCGAAGCCGCGATCGAATCGGGCCGCAACGGCGCCGTGGTGGTGCCCGAGATCATGATCCCGCTGGTTTCGGCCATGCGCGAGGTGGAACTGGTCAAGGCCCGCATCGACGCGGTCGCCGCCGCGGTGCGCATCGAACAGGGCGAAGGATTCGACTATCGGCTGGGCGTCATGGTCGAAACCCCGCGCGCGGCCTTGCGCGCAGCCGAGATCGCGCAGCATGTCTCGTTCCTGTCGTTCGGGACCAACGACCTGACGCAGATGACCTATGGCCTGTCGCGCGACGATGCCGGGCGGTTCATGTCCTACTACGTCCAGAGCGGCGTCTTTTCTGAGGATCCGTTTCATGTGCTCGATACCGAGGGCGTGGGCGAGTTGCTTCTGATCGCCGCCGAGCGCGGGCGCAGCAGTCACAAGAACCTGACGCTGTCGATCTGCGGCGAACATGGCGGCAGCCCCGAATCAATCGCCTTTTGCCGCGCAGCCGGGTTCGACTATGTGTCGTGCTCGCCGTTCCGGGTGCCGGTTGCGCGGCTGGCGGCGGCGCAGTTGACGATCGGCGCACGCGACGCGAACGAGCCGATGCCGGATCTGCGCTGAAACCGGGTCCCAGGGCACAAGAGCGTTTGTTCACAATGTCTTGACAGTTGCGCTGCGGGCGGTTGGCGGCGTGTTCGTGGGCTCAGGCGTGTTCGTGGGCTCACAAGCCGGCGAAAGGCGCACCGTGACGAATGGGCGCAGGGCGGGATGCGCCAGTCTGGCGGCGTAACAACTGGACGAATCCACAAAATTCGCGTAACTGGCGTCGATCAAGCGGCCTTCTTTTCCTGGGAAAGGGTGCCGCGTGGAAACAATAGGACGAAGGCCGCGCAGAACGCGACCGAACCGGACCGCCGCTGGTAGGCTTGATGCTGCCGCTGGCTGACGCAGAGGATGGACGGTATGGGACATGGTATTCGCAAGGCCCCCTTTGGGGCGCTTTCGGCATTTCTCGTGATGGCACTGGTGGCGGTTCAGCCCGCCACGGCCGAGGTCAGGGTGCAGCAGGGGCTGATGATGGCGCTTGATACCGAGCGCGAGGCCATTCGCCGCGTTCCCGCAAGCCTGATCGTTCGCTCGTCCGAGGCCCAGGAGGCCCTGGCCGCGCGCCGGCTTGAGCGTGCCTGGCTGATGCAGCAGCCCGTAACCCTGGGCGAGGATCGCCAGTTCCAGTGCTTGCAGGAGGCGATCTATCACGAGGCGCGTGGCGAGACCATCGCGGGCCAGTTCGCGGTGGCCGAGGTGATCTTGAACCGGGTCGATCTGCCAAGCTTTCCCGACAGCGTCTGCGACGTGGTGCATCAGAACGCCAATCGGCGCAATGCCTGCCAGTTCAGCTATGCTTGCAATGGACGCTCGCGCACGATGGCCGAAACCGGCGCGCGCGAGCTTGCCGGACGCATCGCGCAGTTGATGCTGTCGGGCACGCCGCGCGAGTTGACCGATGGTGCCACCCATTTCCACACCACCGCCGTGCGCCCGGTCTGGTCGCGCCGTTTTGCGCAAACTGCGCAGATCGGCACGCATCTGTTCTATCGCGCGCCGGTGCAGCTTTCCAGCAACTGATGGGCGCGCGCGCCGTATTCGGTCGGCGCAGCGCCCGGTCATGGCGTCCAAGGGGTCAGCGGTTGGTTTCGGTCAACCGCCGGCGAACGTATTCGGTGACATGCCCGATCATGGGCTGCATATGCGCCTCTTCGTCGCGGAAGAAGTGATCGGCGCCTTCGATCTCGGTGTGGGTAATGGTGATGCCCTTCTGCTCGTGCAGCTTGTTCACCAGGGTATGCGTGTCCTTGGGCGGCGCGATCCGGTCGGCGGTGCCGTTGATGATCAGCCCCGAGGCCGGGCAGGGCGCAAGGAAGCTGAAATCATAGCGCGCGGCATCCGGCGCCACCGAGATGAAGCCGGTGATGTCGGGGCGGCGCATCAAGAGTTGCATGCCGATCCAGGCCCCGAAGCTGAAACCGGCGACCCAGCAATGCCGGGTATTCTGGTTCATTGCCTGCAAGTAATCCAGCGCGGCCGCGGCATCGGCCAGTTCGCCGTCGCCACCACTGTATTCGCCCTGGCTGCGCCCGACGCCGCGGAAGTTGAACCGCAGCACCGAAAAGCCCAGACCGTGAAAGGCGTAATGCAGGTTATACACCACCTTGTTGTTCATCGTGCCGCCAAATTGCGGATGGGGATGTAGGATGATGGCAATCGGCGCGTCCCGCGTGGGCTGGGGGTGATAGCGCCCCTCCAGTCGTCCTTCGGGTCCAGGGAAAATCACTTCGGGCATCGGGCAACCTTTGCGGGATCGGCAGGTGGCAGGCTTTCCGGCTTCAATCTTGACTCTTGTAGTCGGGCAACCTAGAACAATTCTAAACTTTCGGCGTTGCGGACCTTGGCGGAGCCGGCGCGCGCGGGATAGCAGTTAAGCAACCCCCGTTCGCGCGTCAATGTGTTTATCTTGCGCGTATGCGCCACCTTTCGAGGATACGGACATGAAACTTTCGACCAAGGGGCGCTATGCCATGGTTGCAATGGTCGATCTGGCGCTGATTCTGAGACAGCAGGACGGGCGACACGTTTCGTTGTCCGAGATCGCGCGGCGCCAGGATGTATCGCTGGCCTATCTGGAGCAACTGTTCGTCAAGCTGCGCCGGGCCGGGCTGGTTGAATCGGTGCGCGGCCCCGGCGGCGGGTATCGTCTTGCCCGCCCGGCCGAGGACATTCGCATCGCCGAGGTGCTGGAGGCGGTCGAGGAATCCGTATCCGCCATGGAAAAGGGCGCGGGGGCCTCGGGTGCGATGTCGGGCAGCCAGGCGCAATCCATGACCAACCGGCTTTGGGAAAGCCTGTCGGCGCAGGTCTATGTCTTTTTGCACCAGACCACGCTGGCCGAGGTGGCGGGCAACGGCCTCAAGCCCTGCCCGGCGGTTCCGGGGCTGTTTCGGGTCACGGCATGAGCGAACGCCTCTATCTGGACTGGAACGCGTCGGCCCCGCTGCGCGGCGAGGCGCGCGCGGCGATGATCGCGGCGATGGATCTGACCGGCAATGCCAGCTCGATCCACGCCGAGGGGCGCGCGGTGCGCGGCCTGATCGAGCGCGCGCGCGCTCAGGTCGCCACCGCGCTGGGCGCCGACGGTGCCGATATCGTTTTTACCTCGGGCGCGACCGAGGCGGCGGCACTGGCCTGCGCCGGACGCGGCCTGCAGTGCGGCGCGATCGAACATGACGCGGTTGCGGCCTGGTGCGTCGACGATCTGCCGGTCGATGCGCGGGGACGCGTCGCAGTCTGCGATCCCGGTGCGACGGCGCTGCAACTGGCCAATTCGGAAACCGGCATCGTGCAGGATCTGCCCGAAGGGCTGGCGGTGTCGGACCTGACGCAGGGGTTCGGCAAGCTGCCGGTTGCGTTCAACTGGCTGGGTTGCGCCATGGGCCTTGTGTCGGCGCACAAGCTGGGCGGACCCAAGGGGATTGGCGCGCTGATCTTGCGGCGGGGGCTGGATGTCAGCGCCCGCATTCGCGGCGGCGGGCAGGAAATGGGGCGCCGCGCGGGCACCGAGAACGTGATCGGCATCGCCGGTTTCGGCGCCGCCGCCGAGGCCGCGGCGCGCGATCTGGCAGACGGTGTCTGGGATCGGGTTGCGGAAATTAGAAATATTCTAGAACAGGCACTGGAAGCCGATTGTCCAGGGATTATCTCAGTCGGAAAGGGCCAGCCGCGCCTGCCGAACACGCTGTGCCTGCTTGCGCCCGGATGGAAGGGCGAAACGCAGGTCATGACGCTGGACTTGGCGGGGTTTGCGGTCTCGGCGGGTTCGGCCTGCTCGTCGGGCAAGGTGGCGGCCAGCCGTGTGCTGCGGGCCATGGGCCTTGACGATGCGGCGGCGGGATCGGCGCTTCGGGTGTCGATCGGGCCGGATATCGCGCGCGAGGATGCCTTGCGCTTCGCGCAGGCTTATGCGGCCGCATGGAAGCGGGCGCGGGCGCGGATGAAGTGAATGAATTGCGGGCCCAGGCCCGCCGGACAGAACGGGAAAATGAATATGGCGGCTTTGGACAAGACCATGGACGTTCGCGAAGGGGTTGATCGTGAAACGGTCGAAACCGTGCAATCCATGGCTGGCAAATACAAGCATGGCTGGGAAACCGAGATCGAGATGGAGTTCGCGCCCAAGGGCCTGAACGAGGACATCGTGCGCCTTATCTCGGAAAAGAACGGCGAACCCGAGTGGATGACCGAATGGCGGCTGGGGGCGTTCCGGCGCTGGCAGCAGATGGAAGCACCCGATTGGGCCATGCTGGACATTCCCGAGATCGACTATCAGGAGCAGTATTATTACGCCAAGCCCAAGTCGATGCAGGAAAAGCCCAAGTCGCTGGACGAGGTGGACCCAAAGCTGCTGGCCACCTATGAAAAGCTGGGTATTCCGCTGAAGGAACAGATGGTTCTGGCCGGGGTCGAGGGCGCCGACGAAGCACCGGCCGAGGGCCGCAGGGTGGCTGTCGATGCCGTCTTCGATTCCGTCAGCGTGGGCACCACCTTTCAGGCGGAGTTGAAGAAGGCGGGCGTGATCTTCTGCCCGATCTCCGAGGCGATCCGCGACCATCCCGAGCTGGTCAAGAAATATCTGGGCTCGGTCGTGCCAGTCAGCGACAACTATTTCGCCACGCTCAACAGCGCCGTGTTCTCGGACGGCTCGTTCGTCTATGTGCCGCCGGGCGTGCGCTGCCCGATGGAGTTGAGCACCTATTTCCGCATCAATGCCGAGAATACGGGCCAGTTCGAACGCACGCTGATCATTGCCGACAAGGGCTCGTTTGTCAGCTATCTGGAAGGTTGCACCGCGCCCAAGCGCGACACCCACCAGCTGCATGCCGCGGTGGTCGAGATCGTCGTGCTGGAAGATGCCGAGGTCAAGTATTCCACCGTTCAGAACTGGTATCCGGGCGATGAGGACGGCAAGGGCGGCATCTACAACTTCGTCACCAAGCGCGCCGATTGCCGAGAGGATCGCGCCAAGGTCATGTGGACGCAGGTCGAGACCGGCTCGGCGATCACCTGGAAATACCCGTCCTGCATCCTGCGCGGCGAGGAAAGCTCGGGCGAGTTCTATTCGATCGCGATCACCAATAACTGGCAGCAGGCCGACACCGGCACCAAGATGATCCATCTGGGCAAGAACACGCGCTCGCGCATCGTCTCCAAGGGCATCTCGGCGGGTCATGCCCAGAACACCTATCGCGGTCTTGTGTCGATGCATCCCAAGGCCACCGACAGCCGCAACTATACCCAGTGCGACAGCCTGTTGATCGGCGATCAGTGCGGTGCGCATACCGTGCCCTATATCGAGGTCAAGAACTCGTCCTCGCGCGTTGAGCACGAGGCGACGACATCGAAGGTTGACGACGATCAGCTGTTCTATTGCCGCCAGCGCGGGATGGATGAGGAAGAGGCCGTCGCGCTGGTCGTCAACGGCTTCTGCCGCGAGGTGTTGCAGGCCTTGCCGATGGAATTCGCCATGGAGGCGCAGGCGCTGGTGGCGATCAGCCTGGAAGGATCGGTCGGATGATCGGGCAAGCCATTGAAACGCTTTATGCCGACATTGTTCGTGGCTGGCACAGGGCCGGGACGCGGTCGCTGCTGACGGGCAGCCTGGCTGCGCTGGGCCTGCTGACGCCGGCGATCATCGCACTGGCCTTCGTGGTGCCGCCGGCCGCGGTCGCGGCGGTTGTCGCGCCGCTTCAGCTGGGGGCGTCGCTGGCCATCGCCGGACGGTTGGAGGGGCGCGCGCAATGAGCATGAAAACGGCCTTGGGCCAGACCTGGCGTCAGGCGCTGTTGTTCGGCCTTGTCTTCGTGGCGATCGGTTTCGGGCTCGATGCCATGCTGGGCCGCAGTGTCGATCTGGCGATGCGGGCGACCACGATCATCATCGCCTCTGGGATCTACTGGCTGGCGACGGCCTGGATGCTGACGCGCCGGCAGGGGTGAAAGTCGCCATGAAAGCCAAACATCTGACGTCGGAAAGGGCGTGCGAATGAACTGGAAATGGCTGCTGACCGGCGCCGAGCCGCGTATGCGCTACGGGCTTCTGGTGGCGATCGGGGTCGTGGTGATGATGACCCTGACCTATTCGATCTGGGCGCCCGGCGGGCGGGGCATGGCGGCCTTTGCCGCCATCGCCGCGGTCATCATCAGTCACATTTCTGCGAAACTGATCATGAAGAAGTAGATGTCCATGGCAGACGCACGCGACACGGGCCATAGCCCCCCGCTCAAGCTATACTGGTGGCGCGCACGACCGAATTTCGGCGACGCGATCAACCGCAGGATCGTCGCCCAGGAAACGGGTCGGCGGGTCGAGTGGGCGCCGCCAGAATCCGCCGACATGTTGGCAATCGGCAGCGTGCTGGGGTTTGAGGGAACGATCCGCAGGCTACGGGGGCCAATGGCGCAGCATCCGCTGATCTGGGGTTCGGGCTTCTTGTCCGATCCAGGGGACGCGCCAGTGGGAATCCGGGTCGGAATGCGGTGTCTGGCGGTTCGTGGCCCGTTGACTGCCGCGTGCCTGCCGGGTTTTGCAGGCGTTTATGGCGATGCGGGTTTGTTGTGCCCACGCTTATTGCCGTTTGACGGTCCGCGCGCTGGGATCGCCTATGTGCCGCACCACGCACAATGGAAAAAACCCGCGAAGCTGGAGGCCCTTCAGCGCGAAGGGTTGCGCATCATCGATGTCCGTCAGAGTGACCCGTGGGATGTCGTGGCCCAGATTGCGCGGTGCGAGATCGTGCTTTCGGCCAGCCTGCATGGACTGGTGGTGGCCGATGCCTATGGTGTTCCCAATATCTGGGTGGCAACCAACGACTGGATGGCAACTGAAGGTGCATTCAAGTTCCGCGATTATTTTGCTTCGGTCGGGCGCAAGGATGACCCGGCTGCCACCTTGGACGAGGCCCTGAGGCTGGCGGCGCAGGGCGCTATAGGTTTTGACTGCGCCGCCGGCGTGGCGCGGGCCCAAGAGGATCTGACGTCGGTGCTGGCGGAAGCGTTCCCCGCCGTGCTCGGGACAATGGAAAGTTGAGCCGGCCATGAATGGCCGAGCCAAGAGAGGAAATGAGGAAAAATGCTGGAAATCAAGAACCTGCACGTCAAGCTGGAAGAAGAGGACAAGGCGATCCTCAAGGGTGTGGACCTGACGGTCGAGGCCGGGAAGGTGCATGCGATCATGGGCCCCAACGGCTCGGGCAAATCGACGCTGGCCTATGTGCTGTCGGGCCGTGACGGCTATGAAGTGACCGAGGGCACGATCAGCCTTGAAGGCGAAGAACTGCTGGACATGGAACCCGAAGAACGCGCCGCGGCCGGCCTGTTCCTGGCGTTCCAGTACCCGGTCGAGATTCCTGGCGTGGGCAACATGACCTTTCTGCGCACCGCCGTGAACGCCCAGCGCAAGGCGCGCGGCGAGCCGGAAATGTCCTCGGGCGACTTTCTCAAGCTGATCCGCGCCAAGGCGAAGGACCTCAAGATCGAGCCCGACATGCTGAAGCGGCCGGTCAATGTGGGCTTTTCGGGCGGCGAGAAGAAGCGCAACGAGATCCTGCAAATGGCAATGCTGGAGCCGCGCATGTGCGTGCTGGACGAGACCGACTCAGGCCTTGATGTCGACGCGATGAAGCTGGTGGCCGATGGCGTCAACGCGCTGCGCGACGCCAATCGCGGCTTTCTTGTCATCACGCACTACCAGCGGCTTCTGGACCACATCAAACCCGACGTGGTGCATATCATGTCCGACGGGCGCATCATCAAGTCGGGCGGCCCCGAACTGGCGCTGGAGGTCGAACAGAACGGCTATGCCGACATCCTGGCCGAGGTGCAGGCATGAGCGCCCCGGCCGTTGCGAAAACCCGCGCGGCCCGGCGCGAGGCGAAACTCGCCGCCACCGCCGCGCGGCTGGAAAATCACCCGCTGCCCCAGGGCGGCGGCTGGCTGGGCCGTGCCCGTGTCGCGGCGCTGGCCCGGCTCAAGGGTATGGGTCTGCCCGAACGGCGCGACGAATACTGGCGCTTCACCAACCCGGCGCGGCTTGCCGACGATGCGGTGACGCCCGCGGCGTTGTTCGATGCCAGCGACGAGGTCGACGAATTCGACGGTATCGACCGGCTGAAGCTGGTGTTCGTCGATGGTGTCTTCGATGCGCAGGCCTCGGACGATCTGGCGCTTGAGGGGATCGAGATCGCCCGCCTGGCCGAGGCCGGCGGCAGGGACATCCACTGGGCGCAAGACCTGTACGGCGCGCTTGAGGCCGAAGGCCAGTCACCGGTCGAACGCCCGCTGGCCGCACGCAATTCGGCCTATGCCCGCGATGGCGTGCTGATCCGTGTTTCGGCCAAGCCGTCGAAACCGGTTTCGCTGATCTATCGGCGCAGCAGCCCCGAGGGCGCGGCGGTGCTGCACCATGTGATCCGGCTGGAGCCGGGGGCCGAGCTGACGCTGCTGGAAAACGGCCCGGCCGCCGCGCGCTATTCGATCGACATCGAGGCCTGCATCGCCGATGGCGCCGCGCTGCATCATGTGCGGGCGCAGGGCCGCGACCATGAGCGCAGCGGCATCACCCATGTCTTTGCGCGTCTTGGCGAGGGATCGGTGTTCAAGTCCTTCACCCTGTCGGCCAACGGCGCGGTGCTGCGCAACGAGGCGGTGGTCTGGCTGAACGGCAAGGGCGGTTCGGCCCATATCGCCGGTGCGGCGATGGGCGACGGCGCGTTTCACCATGATGACACCGTTTTCGTCACCCATGCCGCGCCGGATTGCGAAAGCCGTCAGGTGTTCAAGAAGGTGCTGCGCAACGGTGCGGTGGGGGTGTTCCAGGGCAAGATCCTGGTTGATCAGATCGCCCAGTTGACCGATGGCTACCAGATCAGCCAGTCGCTGCTGCTGGATGAGACCAGCCAGTTCCTGGCCAAGCCTGAGCTGGAAATCTATGCCGATGACGTGAAATGCTCGCATGGCTCCACCTCGGGCGAAATCGACGCCGATCAGCTGTTCTATCTGCGCGCGCGCGGCCTGCCGCTGGACGATGCGCAGGGCCTGCTGGTGCTGGCCTTCCTGGCCGAGGCGCTGGAAGAGATCGACAGCAACGAACTGGCCGACGACATGCGCCATCGCCTTGAAGGCTGGGTCAACCGCCACCGGCGCTGACCGGACCACAGCAACAGGGGCAAGCATGGCCATCAGCGGCGATATCCTGCGCAGCTACCGCGCACCGCGCATGGTGCTGCGCGAACGCATGGCTGGCGAGCGCCGCGAAGGGCGGGCGCTGGTCTATCTGATGATCGCCTGCGCGCTGATCTTCGTGGCGCAATGGCCCCGGCTGGCGCGGCAGGCGCATCTGTCGCCCGAGGTGCCGTTCGACGCGCTGCTGGCCGGCGCGCTGTTCGGCTGGATGTTCCTGGCGCCGCTGTTCTTTTACGGGATCGGCGCATTGCTGGGCATGGTGCTGAAACTGCTGCGCCGGGGGGCCGATGCCTTCGCGGCGCGGCTGGCCCTGTTCTGGGCGCTGCTGGCGGCCAGCCCGCTGGTGCTGGCACAGGGCCTGGTCGCGGCCTTTGCCGGGCCGGGCGCGTTGAGCGTGGCGACCGGGCTTGTGGTGATCGCGGTATTTCTGGCGATTCTGCTGGCCGGTCTGGCCGAGGCGCTTGAAGCGCGGCAAGGGGCGGCGTAAGGGGTCGGCATGAACCGAGACGACATCACAGCCCTGGTGCGCTTGTCCGTGACCGAGCCCGAAAAGGGTGCGCAAGCGGTCATGGCGCTGGATCCGCCGCTGCCGGCGCGCTGGATGCTGATGGTCTTTGCCGTGACGCTGGGCGTGGTTCTGGCCTATCTCTTGCCGGTCATCGCCGGGCAGGGGCCGGACCTGCCCAGCCCGTTCGCGGCCGCGATGCTGCAAGGGGGAATGAACCTGGTCGCGGTCTTTCTGATCACCGGCGTGGGCCGGCTGTTCGGCGGGACCGGACGGTTCGAGGATGCCTTGCTGCTGGTCGGCTGGCTGCAACTGCTGATGGCCGGGGTGCAGCTTGTGCAACTGCTGGTTCTGCTGGTTCTGCCGCCGCTGGGCAGCGTCGTCATGGTGGCGGCGGTGGCCCTGTTCTTCTGGCTTTTAAGCGGGTTCATCCGCGCGCTGCACGGCTTCCAGTCGCGCTTCGTGGTGCTTCTGGGCACGCTGGGCACACTGTTCGTCGCTGCGTTCGTGATGTCGGTGATCCTGATCCTGCTGGGATTCGAACTGCCGGAGATGACCAATGTTTGACGTCGCAACCGTCCGGCGCGACTTTCCGATCCTGTCGCGGCAGGTCAACGGCAAGCCGCTGGTCTATCTGGACAACGGTGCCTCGGCGCAAAAGCCGCAGGTCGTGATCGATGCGGTGACGCGGGCCTATTCGCAGGAATATGCGAATGTTCATAGGGGTTTGCACTACCTTTCAAACCTTGCCACCGACAAGTACGAGGCCGTGCGCGGCACCGTTCAGCGGTTCCTGAACGCAGGCCATGAAGACGAGATCCTGTTCACCTCGGGCACGACCGAGGGCATCAACCTGGTGTCCTATGGCTGGGCGGCACCACGTCTGCAACCGGGCGACGAGATCGTCCTGTCGGTCATGGAGCATCACGCCAATATCGTGCCCTGGCATTTCCTGCGCGAGCGTCAAGGCGTCAAGCTGGTCTGGGTCGACACCGCGCCCGATGGCTCGCTGGACCCGCAGGCGGTGCTGGACGCGATCACCGATCGCACACGGCTCGTGGCGGTGACGCATATGTCGAACGTACTGGGCACGGTGGTGGATATTCGCACCATTGCAAAGGGCGCGCAGGCGCGCGGCGTGCCGGTGCTGGCCGATGGCAGTCAGGCCGTGGTGCACATGCCCGTCGATGTTCAGGCGCTGGGGGTCGATTTCTACCCGATCACCGGCCACAAGCTTTATGGCCCTTCCGGATCGGGCGCGATCTACATTCGCCGCGAGCGGCAGGCCGAAATGCGCCCCTTCATCGGCGGTGGCGACATGATCCGCGATGTGACCCGGGACGCGGTGACCTACAACGATCCGCCCCACAAGTTCGAGGCCGGAACGCCGGGGATCGTGCAGCAGATCGGCATGGGCGTTGCGCTGGAATACCTGATGGCGCTGGGGATGGAGAATATCGCGGCGCATGAGCGCCAGCTCGGCGCCTATGCGCGCGACCGGCTCAAGGGGCTGAACTGGCTGCAGGTGCAGGGCGATGCGCCGGGCAAGGGCGCGATCTTTTCCTTCACCATGTCGGGCGGGGCGCATGCGCATGACATCTCGACCATCCTCGACAAGAAGGGCGTGGCGGTGCGCGCCGGTCAGCATTGCGCCGGCCCGCTGATGGAGCATCTGGGCGTGAATGCCTCATGCCGGGCATCATTTGCGATGTACAACACCGAGGCCGAGGTCGACGCCCTGATCGAGGCGCTGGAATTCTGCCACGAGCTGTTCGCCTGATCCCGGTTTGCCGCCTGCACCAAATTCGACATTGCGACATCCGGCAACCGGCGCTATAGACGGGGCGCGCGGCACCCGTAGCTCAGCTGGATAGAGCGCTGCCCTCCGAAGGCTGATGTCAAGGGGCTGGGCGATAAAGAGGAGACGAAAAGAGGCTGTAAGAACAAGGATTTGCGAGGCCCTCGTTCTGACCTTTCAACTCGCGAAAAGTTCACGTAAGCACTGCGTAAGCAGTTGCGACACGGCAAGCACCCGTAGCTCAGCTGGATAGAGCGTCGCCCTCCGAAGGCGAAGGCCACAGGTTCGAATCCTGTCGGGTGCGCCACCTCCAACCTAACACATTGAAAACGCCTGATTAATTTGGCTGTTTTGGAAACTTTTTGACGCGGTTTCCCATTTTCTCCTTTCGTTCTGCGCCAAGAATCCCCTTCTGATCGGCGCTTCGCGTATAGTGCGCCACCTCACTCAGACTGCGATGTCCGGTCCACGCCCCGATCTGTGAAGCGGTTGCTCCGGCTTCTGCGAGCTCTGCCGCTCGCGCCTTGCGCAACCCGTGCGCGGTGCAGTCGTCGGCCAGCCCGGCGAGGTTGGCAGCGCGGCTGATAAAATGTGACAGCACTTGGACTGAGCGGGGTTTGCCGGTGCGCGTGACGATCCATTGCAGTCGATCGCTGGGCAGGGCAGCAAGGAAGTGCGCGTGGTCCGCGGCCATCGACTGCGCCCAGGCCGGCAGCAGGCGAACCGGGCAGGTGGCAGGGCCCTTTGTCTTGGCCTGAGTATAGCCGAGCCAGCCATCCGCATCGACCATCTGCCAGCCTAGGCGGGCGGCATCGACACAACGTGCGCCAGTCCAGTAAATCACTTCGAACGCGACTCGCTCGGGCGATCCTGCCGGCCAGTGCTGGCGGTAGCCCTCGATCTCATCGGCGGTCCACTGGCGATGTGGCCTGACCTCGCCGCGCGGCTTGCGCAGGCCCGTCGACGGATCGGCGGCGATCATCCCTTCATCGACGGCAAAGCGCAGGATCGATCGCCAGGCCTTCAGGCGATTCGAGGCAGCACCGGGGGTGAAATTCCGGATATCCTTGCGCAGATGATCGGCACGCAGGTCCCGCAGCATGCCCTTGCCGCGCTCCTGGCTGATCCTGTCCAGCGAGCGGCGCCAGACCGCGCGGCTGGACGGTGCCATCCGGGCATAGTCGGGCGAGCCCAGATAGGCCTCGATCAGCGCGGCGATACTTCCGTGGGCATGGCGGCTGCGCTTCCTCTCAGGCTTGGCGCCGGCGGCGGCATAGGCGGCAAGAAAGTCAGGATGATTCTCGGGCAGGTTCGGAAGCGGGTGCAGGCTTTGACCCACACGGCGATAGACGTAGCGCTTACCCCCTGGCTTGGTGACAACCTTGATGCCCGTCAGTCGAATACTGCGTCGCAAGTGTTCACCCCATTGTCTTCAGTCGGCAGGTCGGAAGCATAGGCATCAAGATCGATCCTGTCATAGAGCCTTTTCGCGCCGAGGATGCGGCGCGGGATCGGCAGGTTGCGCAGCGTGGAAGTGCTGACACCCAGATACGCCGCCGCTTCCGGTGCTGGAAGCAGCCGCGGGGTGAAAGCGATCTGCGCACGCCCGCTCATGTCTCATCGCCTTTCGGTCCCGGCAAAAGCCTGGGCATATCGCCGGTTTCATACGCCACGGCGATGCGCTCGCTGACGTGATCCGAGATCGTCAGCCCGTCTGGCATCACGACATGCGCCATGAAGGCCTGCTCGAAGGTCTCGATTCCGTCTTCGACGCTGACCAGCTTCGCCTTGATCGACATGGCCATGGCACGCCACATGCGGCGTACTTCCTGTTCATAGGCCTCGGTGGCGCTGGGCGCACTGCGTGCCTTGCCGGTGGGGGTCAGGCGAAAAAACGCGTCATCGGGGTCTGGCATTGTCATCCGGAACATGATCTGCCGACCACGCGCCTTGAAGGCTGTGACTGCGGTGCGCCCGTCCTGGCCGGACATAAAGCCCTCGCATCCGAAGCGTTCCAGCGTGGCCTCGATCTCGGCCCTGGACTTCGAGCGCGATACGGTGGTGCCTTTGGCGTAGGTCATGTCATGTCTTCCTCGGACCCATTGGCCAGTTCAAGCAACACATCCGCATGGCAGGGCGATCCAGGCGGGCACCAGCAGGCAAGGTTCCTGCCGCACAGTTCGGTTCGCGCGCGCGCAACAAGGTTCGCCTGTTGCGGCTGCCGCAGCCATGTCCTGTAAGCTTGGATGGATAGGGCGCGCGCCTTGGCTTCGCTATCCCTGAACCACATGGCGGGTCCTGACCATGTTCCGACACACCACACCGCTGACGTGACGCCCAGATGCGTTGATCGGCCCTTCTGTATTGGGAAGGGATTTCCCCAACGCGTGGTTCGATCCACCTTCACGGTGTTCGGCGGCATGCGCCAGCCTTTGGCGCGGGAAAGCTGAATGCGCGCGGGTTTCGTCATTCCTGCTTCCCCCGGATGATGTTCACGCACAAATCGACGCATTCATTGCAGATGTAGACCTGTGGCCCAGCGATCATCTTGTCCGTCTCGTGTTGGGTCTTGCCGCAAAACGAACAGCGCACCGGGCGCAGTTCAGCAAGCAGGCGCTCGATCTTCTCGTGCTTCCGCACCGCCTCATCGCGCTCATGACGGAGCTTTTCCATCTCGGCGTTGACGATTTCAGAAGCGTCTCGCGGTTTTCCAAACATCAAGGTGCCTCCGTTTTAGGGCGCGGCTTGTAAGCGAGTTCTTCTTGCGGGAAGCGGCGCCATGGTCCGCATCGGCCGCACAGGCATTCGAGGCGCCAGCGTTCTCGAAACCAGCCATGCCGTTGCCAGTGCATTGTCCCCCCGCATGCGCAGGGCTCTTGTTTCAGACATCTTGTCGGCGGCGGCATTACACGGCCTCCTTTGGGTCGATCGGGTCAAACTTTCCCGCCTCATCCCCCCAGCTTTCCCAGCCTGGCCGCGACTGGCGGCTGAAAAGCTCGATACGACGGGCATGAGGAAGCAGGGCTTCGGCCGCGACAAAGGCTTCGTCGGGCTTGCGAGAGTGTTCACGGATCGGCCCGTCGACAACGCTGCGGACCGTCCTGGCGCAGCGCGGGGCGCCGCGGGTTCCAATCAGGAACGGCTCGCCGGCGCTGCGCAGGATATAGCCAGTGCCGAAGGCAAGCTTGCCGTGCCTGGTGCGCTTGACCCAGTGGCCGGCCGTCTTGAACGCGAAGCCCCAGCTGTCCATCACGTCGATCGCCTCGCGCAGCATTGGATTGGTGGCCCAGAGCCACAGCACGGCGTTGTCTGCCGCCAGGGCTGAGACCGGCAGGTCCTTGATCCAATTCAGCGAGGTGCACGCGTACTGCGCCTTCGCATTCTTTGCTTCGCCCGCCTGGGACCAGTTCTCAAAGCTCCAGGGCGGATCTGCCATAATCATATCAAACCCACCGGCCGGGCGCTGGGCGATGAAGTGCTGGAGGATCGGGGCGGTCATGTGTCAGCCCTCTGCCCGCCTTTGCGCTGGGCGTTTCCTTTTCGCGCCTCGCGCGCTGCGTGCTCGAGCCGGGCGATGGCGAGGACAGCGGGCCGGGCCTCGGGTTCGTATTCGTCGTAGGGCTTATGCAGGCGGCGGCCACCGGCCAGTCGCGGCAACAGCGCGCGAGGGACGGCTTCCCAGTTATCCGGGTCGGTGTTGGCCTTGTTGCCGTCGAGACACTTGAGGCAATGACCGGCGGGAACGGGGCCGTGTGCCTCCTCCCAACGGATCAGGTGAACCGCGCGCCAGCGTGATTGCAACGGCATGCCATCGTGAATCTTGCGCTCGATATAGCCGTCCTCGGTGATGCGTTCGGTGCCGATCGGCTTCCAGTTTTCGTTTGCGCGTCCGGTCCGGTTGCCCTTCTTGAAACGTGTCGCCGCGCTGTTCGGGTGATAGGGCATCGGCTTTCCCTTGTTCCGCGACTCCTGGCCCTTCACGAAACGGCCGGTGCGGCCGGTGAGCCAGCCCTTGCGCTTGCACAGGGCCTTGAAATTCTGCAGGGACACATCGCCCCGGTCGAACCGTGCTACGAACGCCTCGTGTGCCTTGGCGCGGGGCCAGTCGCAGTGACGCTGGATCCAGAGCAGTTCCGCCTCGCTGTAGGGGATGTATCTGCCCCTCATTCTTTCGGCCCCCCGATCTGGGGAAGCATCGGCAGGACGGCCTGGCCGTGCTCGGCGAACAGCTTGGCCGCCTTGAGCTGCAGATCGGCATTGCGGGTAATCTGGTCCGCTACCGAGACGATCGCCTCCGCGCGCTTGGCTTCCTGCTCGATCTTCTCTTGCGACATACCATCCTCGGCCATGCGCTCGAGTTGGGCAAAGAGGTGGTTGTTCAGGTCGGAGAGCTTATTCCTCATCGCTGCCCCCTTCGCGGTCGGCGATAAGGCGGTCGATTTCGGCGCGCGCCTCTTCAAGCGACATGCGGGGGTTGCGAGTGCCAGCCAACGCCATCACACGGCACACGATTGCCAGCAGGGCGAGCAGCCCGCCAAACCATTGCAGCGCGGCGCTACCAGCCATGATGCCGAGACCGACAAGCCCGCCCATCGTCAAAAACGTAAACAGGTCGCTGGCGATACTCTCGCGCAGCGTCTCGCGCAGAAAGATCACTTTCGTCTTGTTCATGGCGTTCATGTCGTTTCCAAACCGGATTGCCTTCGAATCTGCGGTGGCGGGGAACGTGGTTGCTTTAGTCGTGTCAGCCATGGCGCACCTCGGTGCACAGGTTGAGCACATAGCGCAGCCCCATTGCGGCAATCTGGATCGCTTCCTTGCGGGCTTCTGGGCCGCGTCCAGTATCGGCCCGGACGTGTTCGCGCAGCTCTTCCAGTTCCTCGTAGATAACGCTCCACGCTTCATGCGGGGAATTTAGCGGTGGATGCTTGGTATCCGCTCGTTCGACCTCTTCGGCAATTTCCAGGGCGATGGCGCGGATCGCGGTCGCTTTCGTTGTGTCAGCCATGGAACACCTCGTAATCCACGACGCCCTTGAGGCGGGCCAGACGATCGGCGTGGGCATGGTCGCGGCAGCGCCACCAGCGGCCCGTCTTGAGGCAAGTGAGGATCATCATCACTCTCCGATGTTCGTCGCGCGATGCCGGTCCCGCAGGCGCTGGGCGAGCGCGCGGGTCTCGCGCAGGGCGCCGGGCTGATCCGCTGCATGCAGGGTCAGACCGATCATGGTGTGACCGGCACGGCGGTCGCGGGATGTGTGGAAAACCGGGGTTTTCTCGGGCGCGTCGGTGGCGCTGGGCGGGACGTGTTTCATTGCGTTCTCCGTGGCTGGACCAGGTGCGACTGGATCGCCGGCCGCCCCCTGGCCGAGTGCAGGATCAGCCAGGCGATGCGCGCCAGTGTCGGGCTGGCCGCGCAGGTGACGGGGTCACAGACGATGCGGCGCGCGTTGGCGACCGCAGCGGGTGGGTTGGTGAATCGGGTGATCATGGTGCGCTGCTCAGTACGCGCCGACGCGCCCGCTCATCGGGTGAGCAAGGGGATCGCGCGGCAGGAAGGTCGACACCTTGGCGCGCTCGCGCCGCGCGGCCGTGTTCTCACGGTCATGGCGGGTATCTTCGGCCATGTCGTTAAGACTGCGCAGGTATTCGAGGTCGCTCGAAACCATCAGGTTGGCGCTGGCGAAGAACACGTCGATGCCACCCACGTGATCGCGAAGGATCATCTGGGTCAGGAAATCGCCATCGGGGCCGTGAACAGAATAGCAGGTCAGGTCGAACCTTGGCCCCTCGGGATCCTCGGTCTTGCCCTGCCACATGGGCTCGACGGAAAAACCGGCCTTGCGCAGGGCATTGGCGTACTCGGTGCGGGTCATGTGCTTCTCCCATCGGTTGGCCCGCGATCTGCCGGGTGGCGTCTTCGGCGGGTGTGCGAGGGGGAGAATGCGTTATGCGTTATGCAATGTCAACGCAAAATGCGTAATAAGTGAATGACTGCGTATTGCCGCAATCTCAGCCAGAATCACTCAGCTGGGCGCGTTTCTGTGGCGGGTAATGGCTGCAACGGAATGATCGGCGATCGAACGAGCGAAAAGGCTCGTAGAATAGGGCCGTTGGGACTTATCCTTTGAGAAGCGGTGCGGCCGTCGTGTCAGCAAAGAAAAGTGGCTTCGCTATGGCTGTTCGTCTGGGGTTCGGCCGGACGAGAGAAGGCGAAGTGCTTCTTGCGTAGTGTTGGCTGAAAGTATGTTTCCACTCATTGTCGGCTCGACCCTAGATGTGTCGGGATCCGGCCTTGGTCGCGGGGGCTCGGATGGCCGCAGTTTCTTTCGCAAGCCCAGCGTTTTCAGCTTTGCAATCAGCTTCTTCTCAGATGTTTCTATTACAATATGATTGCCGTCTTTGAGCACAATGGCGTACATGCCATCCGTTCTTCGACGTCCGCCTATGGCCGCCCCCGCCAAAAAGCCGATGCCGCCGGTCAAGAGCCCGCCGATAACAGCGCCGGCGGCTGCTTTCCCCGCGTTCCGAAACGAATCTTCGGCCAGTGGCAAGATGTCATCTACATCGTCCTCGCCGTAGGCTCTTGATGTGTGCCACCCATCAATTACTGAGACATTGAGGCGGCCCAAAATTACGCGAACAGAAATGCTTCCAGCTGAAATGGATGTGTCAATCACCTTAGACATTACACCTTCCTCCCGTACCAAATAACCTTTCCCACCACGTCAATTTCCGTTCGTTCAGTGTCCACCGGTGGATAGAGTGAGTTGTCAGCGATTACCATTACGCTGGTCCTTCGGCAGCCGCGGCCGATACGCTTGATCTGAAGGGCTTCGCCCACGCGGATGACAAAGAGGCCGTCAAAGTCCAGGTTTGTCTTGGTCATGTCGATCACAACCATGTCGTCGTCCTGGATCGTTGGAGTCATGCTGTCGCCCTTGACCCTGATTGCCGCAAGCTGACGTCCCTTGGCGCTCGTCATTTCGCGCAGATACTTTGACGAGAACGCCAGGTTCGATACGTGATCTTCAGCGTCCACGATGACGCCATGGCCTGCACTTGCAGCAACATCATAGACCGGAACCAGGTCAGCGCCCTCAGGGGGCGGGAGGCCATTTGGAACGGTGATCGGGGTGTTCCCTCCGGTCCCGTAAAGTAGCCACTCGATCGAGACACCATAGGCTTTGGCGTACTGTTTGGCTGTATCGGCTTTGAAGCCACGCGAGCCGTTCTCATGCCCATAGTAAGTAGAAGGTTTCCAGCCAAACGCTTGAATGGCGTCTGCTGCCTCTGCGTAGCCGGCTTTGCGCCGTGCCTCGGCCAATCTTTCTGCTGCACCCATCATCCAGCGGTCCTATCACGCAACGCTACGCAATAGGCGTTGACATTGCATTACGCATTTCGCATAAACCGAGAATGGAACGAATATTCGAGATTTGGCCAAAGCTCTCCGACCTCGCGGGCGATCTGGGGAAGCCATACACCACTGTCGCGTCATGGCGTCAAAGGGGTTCGATTCCCGCACGCTATGATGTTGCCCTGGTACGCGCGGCCAAATTGCGCGGGCGCAATCTGACCCTCGAGGAGCTCGCTGAAGCCCGCTCGGCCACCGAGGATGCTGCGTAATGGCACAAGCCTCTTCAATTATCCGTTGTGCTGATCCTTGCCCGCTTCCGGCCCCGCGGTCACGCGAAACCGCCGGCCGGGTTTTCTCGCCCATCCTCACACGGATGGTCTGCATGACTCGCGCAACGCGACCCGGCTCGATCCAGGATGCGGTTCGCCAGGCCTTCACGGCGGTCGGTGGGCTTGAGAACGCCGCCAACGATCTTGGCGTCTCTCTGTCGGTGCTGTCCTACGGCACCGAGCTGCGCGAAGACCGGCCGGGCGGACTGGGTGTCAACTACCTGGACCGGCTGGGCCGGATCGAGGGCGGCGCGGCCGAGGCCGTTGCGCGCCATTTCGCGATGCTGGCCGGTGGTGTGTTTCAGCCGGTCGATCCGGGCGGGCCTCTCGCCGGCGATGTGCATTCGCTGACGCGCGAGTTCTCGGACGTTCTGCATCTGCATGCCGAGGCGCACAGCAAGGGCTCACGCGATCCGGCTGATTACACCCCGCAGGAAGCCCGCGCCCAGGTCCGTGAAATCGACGAGCTGGTGGTCGCGGCATTGCGGCTGCGCGCGGCGATGCTGCTCAAGACGGGGGATTTGTCATGAGCGCTGGGCGCGTCAAAGGGGGTAACGCATGATGCCGGACATCCTGTTTCAGGCTTTGGTGCTCGGCCTTGTCGGCGAACGACTGGCCGCTTGGCTGATCGCTTGGCGGAAACACCGCGCGCGCCGTGCATATCTGGCGCGGCTTCAGGAAAACATCAAATGGCGTGCAGCGATCAGGCGCCGTTGGATGGATCGGGAAGCGGGCCGCGATGCCTTGCCGGGAGAAGCTGAGCGAGGTGTTCAATGAACGCTCGTACCTCTGCCCCGGTCCCGTTCTCCCCGGAAACGGCTGCTTGCACCGGCTGTCTGCCGCAAACAATCATCTTGCCTGACGGCGCTTCTGTCGAGTTCATATACGAAGCCGCGCATCACTCACCCCGTGCCGCGCGGCCTGCCGCCCGGCTATCCGTCCCCCGGCCGGGCGGCAATAATCAAATGACTGCGTGGCTCAACTGGATAGAGCGCCGGGCTTCGAACCCGAAGGTTGCAGGTTCGAATCCTGCCGCAGTCACCAACCCCGCGCGCGTGGCGGGTTATCCCGCGCAAACCTCTCTGTTCGGAGTGGCACTGCCTCAACTGCCCCCGGCTGCGGCCGGGGGCCCTTTGGCGGCAGCTGTCAAGGAAGGCTTGACAGCTCGTGCATCGGTGATGCCCGGCCTGGCGGGGGAGGCAAGCGCATGAACGCACCGGAGTATCGCCCCCCGCCCCATGACGCGAATGCCGATCCGCTGCTGTCGGACTGGATGGATCGTCAGGAGCTTGCCGAGACCCTTGGTATCAGCGTGGAGACGCTGCGCCGCTGGCAGGCGCAAGGCATCGGCCCCCCGCTTGCGAAGCTCGGTCGTCGTGTCCTCTACCGCCGCGAAGCCGTGCGCCAATGGATGGTGACACGAGAGATGGGCTGGGGGGAGAGCCAATGAAACATCCTGCCCCCAAGCCCCGCGACTCCGTGCGCTGGGCGCGCCGCCTGTCAGAGCTGCTTTTCGTCACGCTCTGCCTTTTGGCCGTGATGACGCTGTTGTCCTTCATCCTGACCCTGTGAGGCCCCTCATGCCCAAGACCGATGATCTGAACTTCCTCGAATTCATGCAGACCTTCCGTCGCGGCGAGTTGCTGGTCGAGGCCAATGAACAGCTGGAGGAGCTGATCGAGGCCGTGCAGCGCACCGGGGGCAAGGGCGATCTGACGATCAAGTTGCCGTTCAAGGTCAACGATGCCGGGCAGATCGAATGCCTGCCCAGCGTGACCAGCAAGAAGCCGCGCCGCGCGCTGGGCACCGGCATCTATTTCGCGACCGATGAAGGGCGGCTGACGCGCCGCGATCCCAACCAGATCGACATGTTCGAGGACGAACTCGCCGATCGCCGCACGCGCAACGACACCCACTGACTGCAATCCAGACACAGGAGCGAACAATGGCCACCAAAGACACCGCCGCCGCCAGGGCCGACCAGGCGCCGTATCCGGGTGAGACGCTCGAGGCCGTGCTGAAAGCGGCGCGCATTGCGAACCCGACGCTCGAGCTCGACCACGGGCGCACCTTTGCCTTTGTGCCCGAGGGTTTCGCCCTCAAGGACGTCAGCGATCCCTATGCCCTGCCGCCCTATATCAAGCAGGGCATCGTCATGGACGAGCGGGATTCGCTGGTGGGCTATGTCCATAGGTTTTCGGATGATCGCACGGTCTTGATTGCCGACTACGATCGTGGGGAGATCCGCGCCGCTCTGGATTATCATGCGGAAAACAATGGCCACACTGTTGTTCTGGAGCCAGGCCAGGAGATCCAGATGGACGACTGGGTCAAGGCGCGGGGCGCGATGATGGCACTTGATCCGGGCCCGGTGAAGCACATTGCGACGCTCAAGCTGCGCGACTCCGAGGAATTCACCCGCTGGGCGAAAATGCAGGGCCAGCTGGTCGAGCAATCCGAGTTCGCGGCCTTCCTCGAGGAGAACTCCGAGGACATCAGCGATCCAGATCCTGCGGTGATGATCGAGATCAGCCGCGACCTCGAGGCCACGCAGGGCGTGATGTTCAAATCCAGCAACCGGCTGGAAAGCGGCGACCGGGCCTTCATCTATGAGACCGAGACGCGCACTCGGGGCGAGATGAAGATCCCGCGCGAGTTCCGGTTGTCGATCCCACTCTACCAGGGCGAGGAGCCGGTCACGCTGCGCTGCGCCTTCCGCTTCCGCATCGGCGGGGGCGGGCTTCTGTTGGGCTTCGAGTGGCGTCGCGTCGAATACCAGCGCCAGGCCTATTTCGGGCAGATCGCGCATGCGATCGCCGAAGATACCGGTCGGCCGCTGTTCATCGGGAGGCTGAGCGGATGACGGATACATCAGCCACCACCGCCGAGCGGTTCACCACCCGTCAGCTGATTGAGGAAGCCACGCGCGAGGCGCGAATTCGCCGGCATGTCTACGGCAAGCAGGTGCGCGCCGGAAAAATGGACCCGAAGGATGCCGATCACAAGATCGACCTGATGGAAGCCATCGTCCGGCGCCTGACCCGCACGGCGCATCTTTGAGCCGCCCCGATCTCGACGACGGGATCGCGCACGTCGCCACAGTCGAACAGAGGAAGAAATGTCAGATCTGAACATTGCCGCTTGGGGCATCATCGGGTTTGTGGCGCTGGTCGTCATCTTTCGTTGGCTTGATCATCGGCACAAGGTTCGTGCGTGGCGCAAGGCCGGCAGGCAAGCGCACCGGATCATCTATGGATGCGATCCGGAGCAGGGGAATGGTCGGAATGACCCGTGAACGCCTGCCCACGCGGCGCCCGAACGAGACGCGCGAGATCGAGCATGCCGGGCATCGCTTCACGGTCACGGTCGGCTTCGATCTGCAGGCCCGCCCGCGCGAGGTCTTCGCCGACGGCGCCAAGATCGGCACCGATCTCGGCCATCTGATCAGCGATGCCTGCGTGGTGATTTCGCTGGCGTTGCAGCATGGCTGCCCGCCGGCGCTGCTTCCCAAAAGCATGGGGCGTGTGCCCGATCTGATCGCCGGGCCGGGGAACTGCCGCCCGGCCAGCGCGCTGGGGACCATTGCGGCGGCTGTGGCCGATGCCGATTACCTGGGGGCAGGGCCATGATGATCCCCGAGCCGCAACGCGTTGTTTCCGCTACGCTTCACCCGGAGATCCTGCGCCGCGTCATCAGCGGCCGGATCCGGCGCATCCATGTGCCCGACCGACGGTTTTCTCGGCTGACTGTTAACGACATGATCTGGGTTCGCGAGGGGCTGACGATCCCGATTCGACAGCCTGACGGCGATGCGCTCTCGGTGATCTATGGCGGCGATGGCAGCCACAAGGAAATCCGCTGGCCACGCGCCCTGGCGCGCCCCTCGGCGGGCTGGCTGGCGCCGCAGGCCATGCCTGTGCATGCCTCGCGCCTGACGCTGGTCGTGCAGGCCGTCGAGGAGATGCGCTTGCAGCAGATCACCGAGGATGCGGCCATCGCCGCCGGCGTGGATATCGAGCCGGTGGGCGGTTTCTCCAATCCGATGGTGCACAGCTATCACGGCCAGGTGTTCGAGACGGCCGCGGAGGCCTTCGGGCGTCTGTGGGACTGCACGCTGTATCCGGACATGCCGGATCCGCTGACCTGGGCCAGCAATCCCGAGGTGGTGGCGATCGAGTTCCGGGCGATCGCACGGAATGTCGCGCGGCTCTTTCCCGCGCTGGGATCGGGGGGTGTGCGATGAGCAAGCACAAGTTCTCGACGGCGGCGCTGGAACGGCTTCTGGAGATCGGCTTTACGCAGGCGGAGGCCGCACAGCAGTTGGGCGTCACGCGCGGCGCGGTCAGCATGCGGATCAGGCGCGAGAAGCTGGCATTGCCCAAGGGCGCCAACGACCCGGCTGTTCCCGGCAAGGCTGCCTCGGCGTCAGAGCCTGTCGATGACTATGCCTCACTGGTGGAGACCGGCGGGCGCTACCTGGAGCTTCGCGCCTGGGCCCAGGAGCGCGGCCTGACCCACACGCAGGCGCTGCAGCGCTGGCATCAGCTGCGCATCCCGGCGCAAGCGAGGCGGCCATGAACGCGTTTATCGAGGCCCATCGCGCCCGGCGCCGGTTCAGCACGGATGACCTGCTGGCACTCAGGGCGCTGGGGATCACGCAGACCGAGGCCGGCCGGCGCCTTGGCGTCACGCAAAGCGCGGTGGCGGCGCGCCTTCAGGCCGAAGGGTTGTCCTGGCCGCAGGCACGGCCCCGGCTGGATGCGGAGGATTTCGCGCGACTGTGGAACTGTCATTCGATCCCGACCGCGGAGATTGCCCGAGCATTGGGCGTCACGCGCCAGGCGATCAGCGATCGCGCCCAGCGCATGGGGCTTCCCAGCCGGGCGAAGCTGCGCAAGACGTTGATCCGGCGCGACGAGCTACGGGAGCTGTGGCTGGCTGGCGTGTCGCTGCGCGACATCGCCCGGCACTTCGGGCTCGCCAGCCCCTCCTGCGTCACGCATGCGGCGCGCAACGCCGGCCTGCCGCGGCGACAGCGCTCCAGGGGCGGCAAGACGCGTGGTGGCTGGGTCGGCACGATCTCGATGGCGGAATTCGCCGATCAGCGCCTGGCCGCGCTCATGGACGAGCAAGTTCGCGGGAGAGCTGCATGACCCGGCCGCGCGCAACACAAACGGATATGGGTTCAGCGCGCGCAGCGCGCTCGAATTTTTTTGCCAACGGAGGGCGGAAATCATGAGGCACCTGGCCGCGGTGGATGTCGAGGACCTGGCGGATTATCCGCTGTCGGACGAAGAGCGGGTCGACAGCCACCGTTTCATTCCCTGGGAACACCGGCGCTGGCTGACCTCGGACATGGCGCTCAATGCCACGCCCGAATGCCGGGCCTATTACTTCGACCTGATCTGCCATTCGCTCAACCACACGCCGCCGGGCACGCTGCCCTCGGATCTCGATATCCTGGCGCGGCTCTTGCGCGTGGATGGCAAGCATTTCGCGCAGCTTTGCCGGATGGACTTCGGCCCGCTGCACAAATGGCGGCCCTGCCGGTGCGGCGAGAAGGTGCGGCTCTATCATCCGACGGTCCTGCGCGTGCTGACCGAGGCCATGGCCCGGCGCGAAGATCACCGGGTGCGATCGGAAGCGGCATCGGTCGCGAAGCGGCAACTGCGGTTGCGGCAGACACTGGCGGGCTATCACGCGGATATGGCCCGGAATGACGCGGCTGTTCTGTGGATCGATCAATGGTTGGTCGAGCAAGACTGCGGATACCGCAGTGCCTCCTGGATCGAACGGGGCATTCAGGCCTGGACCAACCACATGCTCGATCTCGACGGCGTCGGGTCGGGCAGGGGAAGTGTCCGCAGAATGTCCTGAGAGACAGTCTTAGACTGTCCAAGACTGTCCTCCACGAAAGGACAGGACAAAGACAATGAAAAAGACAAAGACAAGGACAGAGACGATGCGCACCAATACACGCCGCAAGCCTGTGGATAACTCGGCTTTGCTGAGAAAAGATCGGGGGCGAAGCGGGATCGGCTGGCGCGAGGTGGAGGACCGGCTGGAAGAAGCGGCGGCCACGTTGCGGCGATTGCCCAACCCGCCGGGCTCGGGCCCGAAGGGGCACGGGTCCAGCTGGCCTGAGTATGTGCATGAGGCCAGGCATGCCTATGGGTATCACGCCGCACGCATGCGGGTCGTGCCATCGGCACGTGATATCGCACGCATGGAGGAGGCGATTGCCTGGCTCTTGCTGATCGCCGATCCCGACGACCGGCGCATCGTATGGATGCGGGCGGAAGGAATTCGCTGGCGCGAGGTTTGTGTTAACACTGGTTGCTCTCGGCCGACCGCGCACCGGCGCTGGTCCGCGGCGCTTCTGAGCATATCCAAGGCATTGAAGAATAAGGATAATGTGACTTCACTGCGGGCGCTGGCGAAAAAAGGCGGCGGATGAACCATGCGTGAAACCCACAAAACCACACGCGAAACCCACAAAAACCACCGTGAAGTGTGTTAATTTTCCACGAGACAAAAACACCGTTTCTGTGGCAGATTCTGTGTATCCTGAGAGGGGTCGCGTCCAGAGATCAGCGCCCCTCGAGCGCTCCATCCCCCTCCCTCGGGTCCTTCCCGGCGGTCGGCGTATGCGGGGGGCGGAGGCGCGTTAAGCCGCTAGCGTTAAACAAAAAAACGGGGTTTCCACTTTGGGTTTCCGGTTTCCACCCTGTTGGAAGGTGGAAACCTCGAGGGCGGAAACGGAACAGATCGAGAGGGCCGGGGCGCTGAACCCCGGCCTTTGTTATTGGCAGGGTGGCGCAGTGGTAGCGCGCTGGGTTCATACCCCTGAGGTCGCAGGTTCGACTCCTGCCCCTGCAACCAGGTTCGTTCGGGGATCGAGTGGCGGTGTCGCGATGCGCGCCGGCGCTCGGGTCTTCGGCGGATCGTCAGAAGTGTGACTTGGGCTCATCGGGCTTGCCTGCCGCAAGCGCCAGAAGGCCGCCGACAATACAAAAGCCGATGGGGAACATCGTGAAGACGCCGAAGCCAAAGGCGAAATACATCAGCGCGCCGGCGAGCAGCAGAAGGATGCCGCCAACGAGCGCACGGATCTTCGCCATGGCCCCGCCTGCGATCGCCATGAGTGGGGCGAGAAAGCTTGCCAGCCGGATCAGGTCCGGGTTGTCGACCTGTCCGAAGAACTTGCCGACCTCGGCGTGTCGATTAACGAGTTCGATGTATCCGTAACCGAAAAAGCCGACCAGCATCGCGATCAGTCCGCCGATCACTCCCAGTATCAGGGCAGCGTTGCGCATGCTGTCATCCTTCTCGCGCCGGTGCTTCGCAGAACATGTCCAGGTTCCGGACATATGCGAGTGCACCGTCCGCGACAACCATGCGGTACCGCAATGACGGAACCGCCATGGATCTGCGTGGCGTTCGCGCCGGGGGACAGGCCCGGTCATGCGAACGTCGCGATCCTGGTCTCTCGGTCTATCGGGAGGCCACAGGGCGCGCCAACGCCCTGCGACACGGGGAATGTTTCTGACGCACACCCCGCCGACCAACGTGAGCCTTATGGTCGCTCCCTGCCCACCGGTGGGTGGCGGCATCCTAAGGCCTCAACGAGAATGAAACGAGAACAAAATGCCGCGCCGCAGGTGCGGATGATGCCTGTCGAGCAGATTCTACCCTATGCGCGGAACGCGCGAACGCATCCGGACTGGCAGATCGACCAGATCGCGGCCTCGATCGCCGAATTCGGGTTCTGCAATCCGGTCCTGATCGGCGATGATTCGGTGATCGTCGCCGGTCACGGTCGGGTCCTGGCCGCAAAGAAGCTGGGCCTGGCCGAGGTGCCGGTGATCGTGCTGGCGCATCTGAGCCCGGCGCAGCGCCGGGCGCTGGTGATCGCCGACAACAGGATCGCCGAGAATGCCGGCTGGGACGAGGAGATGCTGCGCGCCGAGCTGGCGGAGTTGCAGGACGAGGACTTCGACCTGGATGTGATCGGCTTCTCGGAAACAGAGCTCGATGAGCTGCTGGGCGATCTCGACACGGACGAGGCGCTGCCGGCGGAGCTGGGTGATCCGGACTTCGTGCCGGAAGCCCCGCCGCGGCCGGTCTCGGAACGCGGGGATGTCTGGCTCCTGGGGCCGCATCGGGTCATGTGCGGCGACAGCACCGAGCCGAAGGAGCTGGAAGTGGTCTGCAACGGGGCGGTCGATGCCTGCTGGACCGATCCGCCCTACAACGTGAACTACGAGGGGGCGGCGGGGAAGATCGCCAACGACAACCTCGCGGAAAACGACTTCCGGCAGTTCCTGACCCGGGCGCTGAAAGCGGCGTCTAAGGTGATGAAGCCGGGCGCGCCGATCTATGTCGCGCATGCCGAAACCGAGGGCATCGCGTTTCGCCAGGCCTTTGCTGCGGCGGGGTTCAAGCTGTCGGGCTGCCTGATCTGGGTGAAGCCGTCGCTGGTGCTGGGCCGGTCGGATTACCAGTGGCGGCACGAGGCGATCCTCTACGGCTGGAAACCCGGCGCCGCGCATGCCTGGTATGGCGGGCGCAAGCAGACCACGGTGCGCGAGGGCAATGTGGTGCCGTTGCGCGCCATGCCGGATGGCAGGCTGCAGGTTGATGTGGCGAACAAGACCTTCGTGGTCTCGGGGCAGAACCTGTCGATCGAGGCTTTCGACGGCAGCGTGATCCGGGTCGATCGCCCGAAGCGCAATGCCGAGCACCCGACGATGAAGCCGGTCGCGCTGATCCTCGAGATGATCGAAAACAGCACCCGGCGTGGCGACACGGTGCTGGATCCGTTCGGGGGCTCGGGATCGACGCTGATTGCCTGTCACAAGGCGGGCAGGGCGGCCCGGCTGATGGAGCTGGACGAGCGGTACTGCGACGTGATCGTGAACCGCTGGCAGGCCTTCAGCGGCGAGACCGCGCGAGCCGAGGCCGATGGGCGAAGCTTTGAGGAGGTGAGGACGGCGCGATGTGTGGGTCTGGGGTGAGGGACGGTGCCGGTTGCGTTCTCGCGTTGGAAAGGTGTTGGGTGAACGGAGCTGACCTCTGGTAAGCCCCTAACAACGTTGATAATAGTTACCCAATTGGATTCATTGACAGAATCCAGGAAATTTGATACGTTAAAATGTGGGTCGCCGGGGAGCTCGGGTCGCCTCTAAACGTTGAGGTGGCGTCCGAAGGACGGTTGGCACAAGACGCTAGCCTAGCTAGCCTGACGATTAGACGAGTCCGGGGCCCACCACTGGTTTGGGTAACCAAAATGCCTGAAAATCGCCTGCTGCTCAGGTAAGAGCTTTGCTCCGCCAAGTGACGGCAATAGCTTGACCCCGTAGCCCGATGGATCATCGCCGGGCCTGTCTCGATATCTCGCCATACGTGGTGATAGCAGTTTCGCGAAGCTGGGATCACACGATCCAGTATTGTACTTGTCGACAGCTTTGAAGAATGCGCTTGCCACAATGTCTGCGATCTGTAAGCCGGCACGCTCGTAGTGAGGGTATACTTTCAATAAGTCATAGGAAATTGCGTCCCATTCAATCTTTCCGAAGCGAAGGAACGTATTGTCTCCTTGGTAACTAATCCATCGGTAATAGGCATTCATCTGAGAATACGATAGGCCGCCCATCTGACTGAACTCGATTTTGACCTTTTTGACCGCCTGGTAATGCTTTCGGGAATGCCATGCGACGTAATCAGTTATTCTTTCTAGTAGTAGGCGGGTCATCCAGTTGTAGAACCAACGCTGCGAAGGAACCTCGGATGCCAAGGGATTGGTGTAACCCTTCATGTTTTTCTTGTTGGAGCATACTACGAAGTACCTTGCGTTTAGTCCGGCAAGCTTTTCGCAAACGTATTGTCGCTTTTTTGCGTTTAGTTTCTTGAAATGAAGTCCGCGCCCGTGATAGCGCCACAGCCCGGAGATTATATCATTGACCCATTGAGTGACATCGTCCTCACGTGTCGCCTTGATCAAGACGCCTGAAACAATAAGCCATTCACTGCTTCCAGTTGGGTCGATTGGGCGAATGGTCTTGAGGCCGTCGTCACCGGCTTCGTCGATGTAAGCCACATACTGGTATTCTGGTTGCTGGACCATGAGGGGAATATGACGTTTCAAAAGGAAAAGAGTCAACTCGGCAAGTATGTTACGGCAGCTCCTGGGGAGGTTCGTTCGCCGCTCATTAACCCCGACTTTGCGCGACAAATGTCTCTGGTGGAGAATCTCATGAGCGAGGATCGTGAAGTCCTGCGGGTGTTGGGTAGGTAGTCGGCTGTTGCCGGCGCGGTTGCTGTCCGGTTTTGAGTCATCCTGAGCGCACGGCGGCGAAACCGCAAGTGATACGCAAGCCCTACTTGTTGCGGAAAACCGCCAGTCCAGTTCCCTGGCTTGGAACCGAACCGGCACCGACTCCTTTCGATCGGCAGGTATGTGCCTGTTTGCTTCGAACGAATGGAGGAAGACATGAAACAGGCAATCATGATCGTGGACGGGTAATACCGGCCCGATCGCAACATCTCATCTCGCCACACAGGCGAAAGGACCGGAGAGCGCGCCCTTGGCGCGCTCTCTTTTTTGTATCGCAGCAAGAGGAATCGTCCGCTGGATGGGTCTTTCGATCAGGGGTTATGCGCAACATCGCGCGGCGCAGGGCCTGCCGGGCACATCGCACACGGCGGTGCGCAAGGCGATCGCGTCGGGTCGGATCACGCCGGAGTCTGACGGGACGATCGACCCTGTGCTTGCCGATGCGCAATGGGCGGGCCAGACCGATCCGGCGATGCAGCGCGGTGCCGAGGCGCATGCCCAGGCGCTGGAGGCGCGCCAGGCTGCGATGCAGGAGGCTGTGGAGGACGACGGTCCTGCCCCGCGGTCCGAGGCTGGCGATGGTCCGAATAACTACGCGCGCGCAAAGTTCAACCGCGAGGTTTTGCAGGGGCACCTGCTCAGTGAGAGGTTGAAGCGCGAAAAGAAGATCGTGGTGAATCGCGCCAAGGCCATCGCGCTGTTCTTCGACATGGCGCGCAAGGAGCGCGATGCCTGGGTCGGCTGGCCGGCACGGGTGTCGGCCAACATGGCCGCCGAACTGGGCGTCGATGCGCATACGATGGAACACGTGCTCGATCACTACCTGCGCGAGCATCTTGAGATCATTGCAGAGGTGAAAATTGAGCTCCGTTGATGATTTTGACGGCGCGGATGAGCTGCGCCGCGCCTGGCTTGCGGGACTGGCGCCCGACCCGCCACTGACGGTGTCGCAATGGGCCGATCGGCACCGCATGCTGTCCTCGCGCGGTGCGGCCGAGGCCGGGCCGTACCGCACGGCGCGCACGCCTTACATGAAGGCGGTGATGGACGCGCTCAGCCCGTCGCATCCCGCACGGCGGGTGGTGTTTCCGAAAGCCGCCCAGGTGGGGGCGACCGAGGCGGGCAACAACTGGGTCGGGCATTGCGTGCATATCGCGCCGGGCCCGTTCTTGCTGGTGCAGCCGACGGTGGACATGGCCAAGCGCCTGTCGCAGCAGCGTCTCGAGCCGCTGATCGAGGAAAGCCCCGAGCTGCGCACGCGGGTGCTGCCGTCGCGCTCGCGGGATTCGGGCAACACGGTGCTCTCGAAACGGTTTCCGGGCGGGGTGCTCTTGATCACCGGCGCCAACAGCGCGGTCGGTTTGCGCTCGATGCCCGCGCGCAACGTGTTCCTGGACGAGGTGGATGCCTATCCGGGGGACCTTGACGGCGAGGGCGATCCGGTCGCGCTGGCCGAGGCGCGCACCATCAGCTTTGGCCACCGGGCGAAGATGTTTCTGGCCTCGACCCCGACGATTGCCGGGCTGTCGCGGATCGAGCGGGAGTGGGAATTGAGCGACCAGCGGCGCTATCATGTGCCCTGTCCGCATTGCGGCGGGCTGCAATGGCTGAAGTTCGAGCACCTGCGCTGGCCCAAGGGGCGGCCGGAGGATGCGGCCTATGTCTGCGAGCACTGCGACGAGGCAATCGAGGAGCGCCACAAGACCTGGATGATGGACCCCGACAACGGGGCCGACTGGATCGCGACGGCCGATCCCGAGGTCATCGAGCGCGCGCAGCGCTCGGGCATCGTGGGGTTTCATATCTCGGGGCTCTACTCGCCGCTGGGGTGGCTCTCGTGGGAGGATATCGCGGCGCAATGGGAAGACGCGCAGGGTAATGATGCGGCGCTGAAGACCTTCAAGAACACGATCCTGGGCGAGACCTGGCAGGAAAAGGGCGAGGCACCGGACTGGCAACGGCTCTACGATCGCCGCGAGGCCTGGTCTCTGGGCACCGCGCCGGCCGGCGTGCTGGTCCTGACCGCGGGCACCGATGTGCAGCGCGACCGGATCGAGATCGATATCTGGGGCTGGGGGCGCAACCTGCGTTCCTGGCTGGTCGATCACATCGTCATCGAGGGCGACACGTCGCGCCCGGAAATCTGGGATCGGTTGACGGAGATCCTGTCGCGCACCTGGCCGCATGCCAATGGCGGGCGGATGGCGCTGGCGCGGTTTGCGATCGACACCGGCGACGGGGCGACGACGGATGCGGTCTATGCCTGGGCGCGCGCCAATCGCGGCGAGCAGGTGATGGCGGTAAAGGGCCAGCGCGACGGCATCGTCAAGGCGCCGGTCGACGGGCCCAGCAAGGTCGATGTGACCGAGCATGGCCGCAAGATCCGGCGCGGCCTGTCGCTCTGGACGGTGAAGACGGGGTATTTCAAGTCCGAGACCTATCGCTTTTTGCGCCAGAGCCCGCCCACGGACGAGGATATCGAGGCCGGGCTCGACTGGCCGTCCGGCTATGTGCACATCCCCAAAGGGGGCGTGACGTCGGAATGGATCAAGCAGCTGACCGCCGAGCAGCTGGTGACGCGCCGCGACAAGCGCCGGGGCTACACGAAACTGGAATGGCAGCAGATGCGCGAGCGCAACGAGGCGCTCGATTGCCGGGTCTATGCCCGCGCGGCGGCCTGGCTGATGGGGATCGACCGCTGGGATGACAACCGCTGGCAGACGCTCGAGGCGCAGATCAAGCCCGCGCCCGAGGATACCGCGCCCGACGCCGAGCCGCCCCCTGCCGGGCGGATCCTGAGGCGCCGGGTAACGGCGCCGCGGGCCTATCGCGCGCGCTACATGGAGTGATCATGGCCTTTACCGAGGAAGAGCTCAGGCAGCGTCTGTCGGCGCTGCAGGATGCGCGCTGGCGCGGGGTTCGCGAGACCACCATCGACGGGCAGCGCGTGGGTTATGCCACGGATGCCGAAATGGCAGCAGCGATCCGCGACCTGGAAACCCGCCTGGCCCGGATCGAGGGGCGCAGCCGTCGCCGGGTGCTGCGTCCCTATGCGGTGAAGGATCTCTGACATGGCCATCATGCGCAATCTTCGCCGCCGGGTGGGTGCCTGGGTCGGCGGGTTCGATGCGGCCCTGGGCAACCGGCGGCTGAAAGGGTTTCGGCCGGCGCGGGCGCATGTGAATGCGCTCCTGGCCGCGGCCGGGCCGGAAATGAACGCCCGCGCACGCTGGCTGGTGCGCAACAACGGCTATGCCGCGAATGCGGTGGAAAGCTGGGCGGCCAATGCCGTGGGCGACGGGATCAAGCCCTCGGCGCGGGTGACGGTCGCCCGGCACAAGGTGGCGCTGCAGGATCTGTGGCTGGCCTGGACCGACGAGGCCGATGCCGAGGGGCTGACGGATTTCTACGGGCTGCAACGCCGGGCCGCGCGCGAGGTGTTCATCACCGGCGAGGTGTTCTTGCGGTTTCGCCCGCGGCGCCCGGAGGACGGTCTGCGGGTGCCGATGCAGCTGCAGATGCTGCCCTCGGAAATGCTGCCGGGCGAGATCAATCGCCCGGCGGCGATCGAGGGGCACTGGATCCGCCAGGGGATCGAGTTCGACCGGATCGGCCGGCGCGTGGCCTATCACTTCCACCGGCGCCATCCGTCGGATCCGACCGAACCGGGGTTGAAGAACGAGACGGTGCGGGTGCCGGCCTCGGAAGTGGTGCATGTCATGGATCCGGTCGAGGCCGGCCAGCTGCGCGGCGTGTCGCGGTTTGCGCCTGCAATGGTGAAGCTTTTGCTGCTTGATCAGTATGACGATGCCGAACTCGATCGCAAGAAGGTCGCAGCGCTCTACGCGATGTTCGTGACCAACGCGCTGGGGGAGGGCGAGGATCCCCTGATGCCGGAAGAGGGTGACGAGCTCGAGGTCTCGCCGGGCTCGATCGTGAATCTTCTGCCGGGGCAGGAGGTGACGATTGCGGATCCGGCGGATTCGGGCTCGACCTACGAGCCCTTCCAGTTTCGCACGCTGCTGCAGGTCGCGGCCAGTCTCGGCATTCCCTATGCCTATCTGACCGGCGATGTCGCGCGCGGCAATTTCTCGAACTCGCGGCTGTCGCTGATGGAGTTTCGCAGGCGCGTGTCGTCCTGGCAGCACAGCGTGATGGTCTACCAGCTGTGCCTGCCGGTCTGGGAGCGCTGGATGGACACGGCGGTGATGGCCGGCGCGCTTCGGCTGCCGTCCTATGAGCGCCGCCGCGCGGACTACCAGGCCTGCGTCTGGTTGCCGACGCGTTGGGACTGGGTCGATCCGCTCAAGGATACCAATGCCGAGCTGGCCCAGATCGCGGCCGGCCTGAAATCGCGCACCCAGGCGGTGTCCGAGCGCGGCTATGACGCCGAAACGCTCGATCGCGAGATCGCGGCCGAGCGCGCGCGCGAGCGCGAACTGGGGCTGGATTTCCGCCAGCCGGGATCGCCCGCGCGCGGGGCGTCGGAGACGCAACCCGAAGGCGGGGAGCGGCGCGACGACGAGGACGACGACACCCGGCAATCGCCCGAGGAGCAAGAGTAAAGCATGCAGTATCCGATGATTGCGCAGCGTGTGTTCAACACGCCGCTTCTGGTGGACCCGTCCAAGGGCCACGCCTTCCTGACGGGGCTTGGCGCGCGCCTGGTCGACGGGGCACTGAGCCTGCCGGCAATCGAGAGCGATGCGGCCCGGCTCGAGCGCGCCAGCCGCGTGCAGCCGCGCCTGTCGATCCTGGGCGGGGAGCTGATCGAGGGGTATCGCGCGCGGGGGCGGCGGATGTTCTCGATGCGCGATGGCATCGCCATTGTCGAGATGACCGGCACGCTGGTGCATCGCGGCGACTGGGTCGGCGAGTCCTCGGGCACGACCTCCTACGAGGGGCTCGCCCAGCAGATCGAGGCCGCGGCCACGGATCCGGCGGTGCGCGGCATCGCGCTCGAGGTCGACAGCTTCGGCGGCGAGGTTGCGGGGGTGTTCGATCTGGCCGACGCGATCCGTGCGGCCCGCGCCAAAAAGCCCGTCTGGGCCTTCGTGGCCGAATCCGCGCTCTCGGCGGCCTATGCGCTGGCCAGCCAAGCCGACCGGATCGTGCTGCCGCGCACGGGCGAGGCGGGCAGCATCGGCATTTTGATCGTGCATGCCGATTACAGCCAGCGGCTGTCGGACGAGGGCGTGGCGGTCAACATGATTCATGCCGGGGCCCACAAGGTCGACGGCAACCCCTACGAGGCGCTGCCCGAGGCGGTGCGCGATCAATGGCAGGCCGAGGCGGAAACCCTTCGATCGATGTTCGCCGAAACCGTCGGCGCCGGGCGCGGCGCACGTTTCGATGCCACGGCTGCTCTGGCCACGCAGGCGCGGGTGTTTCGCGGTGCGCGCGCCGTCGAGGCCGGGCTGGCCGACGCGGTCTCGGATCTGCGCGCGGCCTTTGCGGCCTTTGCCGAACATGTCCATCGCCGCCAGCCGGCGGCACTCACTTCCACCGCCACGGGCGAAACCAACCAGAAGGAGCTTGCCATGACTGGCACGACGAAACCCACCGCAGCGGTTGCCGATGCGCAGCCCACCGCGACGATCACCGAAGACGACGCCGAGGCCGTAAGCGTCACGACCGATACGACCGCGCCCGAGGCCGACGCACCCGAACAGGAACCGGCCCCGGCCGCAGCGGCCGCGCCGGCGCCCGCGCGTCATGCCGCGGGCAATCTGTCGCGCCAGGAGGCGGCGGCGATCGCCGAGGTCGGCGCCCAGGCCGAGCGGCTCGGCGTGAAGGTCAATGTTGCCGAGGCCATTCGCGAGGGTGTCAGCGCCGATGCGTTGCGCGCGCGGGTGCTCGAACAGGCCAGCGCGCGTGGCGATGCCACGGCGATCGTGCCTGCGGCCCCGGCCCGCGGCGCCAAATCCGCCGAAAGCCCGCTGGTGGCGGCCGCAAAACGCGCGGCGGCGCAGGCATCCAACCGGCCTGCGCACTGAATCCCCCCGCAGCGGCGGGCGCCGTCGCTGTTTTTTCCCTGGCCATTGAAAGGAGAGACCAATGGCACCGCTTGTGAAGGCGCCCACCGAGGGCGATCTGCTGAAGCTTGACCTGGACAAGAACTACACCCGCGAGGCGGTCACGCTGCTTGCGGGCACCGATTACGAGATCGGCTCGGTTCTGGGTCAGTTCACCTCTGGCGACAATGACGGCAAATACGCGCTGTCGCCCAATGCCGCTGGTGAGCCCGATACCGGCGAACAGGTTGCCGCCGGCGTCCTGATCCAGGCGGTGGATGCCAGCGACGGCGATGCCACCGGCATCATCATCAAGCGCGGCCCGGCGATCGTGGCGCGCGACATGCTGGTTTACGACGATTCCGTCGACGACAGCACCAAGGTCGAGGCCAAGCTCGCGCAGCTGACCACGCTGGGCATCGTCGCCCGAGAAAACGTCTGATCCCGGGCCCGGCGCTCAGACCCCATCCCTGTTCAGGAGACAGAGACCATGACCATCACCCGTAACCCCTTCGACGCAGGGGGCTATTCGCTTGCGGAGATGACGCAGGCGATCAACATCCTGCCGAACCTCTATACCCGGCTGGGCCAGATGGGCCTCTTTCGCTTCGAGGGCGTCACGCAGCGCAGCGTGATCATCGAGCAATACGAGGGCCAGCTGAACTTGCTTCCGACCGTGCCCTGGGGCGCGCCCGCGACCGTGGGCTCGCGCGAGGGCCGCTCGATGCGTTCCTTTGCCGTGCCGCATATCCCGCATGACGATGTCATCACGGTGATGGACATCCAGGGTCAGGCCGCGCTCGGGGCGCCGGCCGAGGTCGATCCCATGGCCGAGGTCATGAATCGCAAGCTGACCCTGATGCGGCGCAAGCATGCCCAGACCCGCGAATACATGGAGATCAACGCGTTGCGCGGCATCGTCAAGGACGGCCGCGGCACCACGCTTTACAACTACTTCAACGAATTCGGCCTGAGCCAGATCAGCGTCGATTTTGTCCTGGGCACGTCGGGCACCAATGTGCAGGCCAAGTGTCGCGAGGTGGTGCGCGCGGTCGAGGACAACCTCCTGGGCGAGACCATGACCAGCGTGCATGCGCTGGTCAGCCCGGAGTTCTTCGACAAGCTGATTGGCCATCCCAAGACCGAGGAGGCGTACAAGTTCTATGCCGCGACCGGGGCGCAGCCGCTGCGCCAGGATGTGCGGCGCAACTTTCCCTTCGCGGGGATCCTCTTCGAGGAGTACAACGCCAGCGTCACCCTGGCCGGTGGCGGATCCGAGCGGCTGGTGCCCTCGAGCGAAGGCGTTGCCTTCCCGCTGGGCACGATGGACACCTTCACCTCCTATGGGGCCCCGGCCGATCTTCTGGAGGCGGCCAACACGATCGGCCAGGAGATGTACGCGCGCCAGCTGATCGAGCCCAAGGGCCGCTGGATCGATCTGATGACCGAATCCAACATCCTGCCGGTCAACAAGCGCCCGCGCCTGGCAATCCGCCTGCATACCTCGAACTGATCCGAAACCGGATCCTGCACCGCGCGGGGACACGCCTGCGCGGTGATCATTGACATTTATCCATTCCGGAAAGCCCCGATGAACGCCTTCGCCGCCTCCACCGATATCCTGTTCACCGACCCACATCTGTCGCAGGCCGCGATCTACCGGGCCGGGGGAACGGGGGCCGAGGTGCCGGTTCGGGTTGTCCGGCGCGCGCCCGATCGCCTGGCAAGTTTCGGCGAGGGACGGTTCGTGACTGACTCGGTCCTGATCGACGTGCGCACCTCCGATATTGCTGAGCTTGCCGAGGGCGACACGTTCGAGATCGACGGCGCCCTTTACGAGGTCCGCGGTGCGCCGGTGCGCGATGGCCGGCACCTGACCTGGGCGGCGGAGGCCCGGCAGCTGTGAGGCTCGGGGTCGAGACGCTCGATGATCTGCGCAAGATCATGGAGGAGGAAGAATACGCGGGCAGGGTGGCGGTCTCGCGCGGCATGCAGGCGGCGTCCAGCGGACTGAAAGCGGCCTGGCGGCGCCAGGTGGAAAGCGCAGGGCTCGGCTCGCGGCTTGCGCGCACGATCCGCAGCGAGGTCTATCCCAAGCGCAAGCCCTCGAGCAGCGCGGCCGCGCTGATCTGGACGCGGGCGCCGAAACTGATCGGCGCGTTCGATCGCGGGGCGACCATCAAGTCGAAGGACGGCTTCTGGCTCGCAATCCCGACCGAGGCGGCTGGCCAGCGCGGTCTGGGCCGTGCCCGGGTCACGCCGGGTGGGTGGGAGCAGCGCACCGGGATCCGGCTGCGCTTCGTCTATCGCTCGCCGCTGCCGAGCCTGCTGGTTGCGGATGATGCGCGCATGTCGACGCGCGGGCGCGCGGCGATGAACCGCCGGCGTCGGCGCCGCGATGGCATCCGGACCGGATCGATGACGATCCCGATCTTCATCCTGGTGCCGCAGGTCAAGCTGCGCAAGCGCCTTGATCTGGCGCGCGACGCCGAGACCTGGGCCGCGCGCCTGCCGCGCCTGATCACCTCGAACTGGCCGAGGACCTGAGACATGCCCGAGCGCAAGAGCGAAACCGTGCTGATCGCACTCCTGGCGGCGCTGGAGGCGGCCAGGCCCGCGGGCGCCAGCCTGGCGCGCAACGTGGTGCTGCCGCAATCCATCCCCGGCGCCGGGGCAATGATCTTGCGCGATGGCGATCCGGGTCAGCCCGAGGTGACGCTCTCGCCGCGGGCCTACCACTACGAGCACCGCGCCGAGGTCGATCTCTTGATCGATCGCGCACCGGGCGCGCGCGATGCCGCGTTCGACGCCCTCGTGCGCGCGGTCGGCGCGGCCGTGGCAGCCGATCGCACGCTGGGGGGCCTGTGCGACTGGGTCGAGGGCGAGGCGCCGGCGCCGCTGGCGCTGGCCATCGAGGGCGCCGAGGGCCTCAAGGCCGCCACCATCGAACTGGTGCTTCACTATTCAACAGCGGATCCGCTGGTCTAACGGAAAGGAAATCCCACCATGGCACGCGCAAACGGGGCGCGGGCGCAGATGGCGCTTGCGTTCGAATCCACCTATGGAACCCCGCCGGGGTCGGGTTACACCCGCATGCCCTTCGCCAGCTCGACCCTGGGCGGCGAGCAGCCGTTGCAGAATTCCGAGCTTCTGGGCTATGGGCGCGACCCGCTCGAGCCAATCAAGGATGCGATGACGGTCGATGGCGACGTCGTGATCCCGATCGACATGCGCGCGATCGGCTTTTGGCTCAAGGCGGCCTTCGGCGCGCCCGAGACGACCGGATCGGCGCCCGACCCGATCAGCCACGCGTTTCAATCGGGCAAGTGGGATCTGCCATCGATGGCGATCGAGATCGGCATGCCGGAGGTTCCCAGCTACGCGCTTTATTCCGGCTGCAAGCTCGATCAGCTGAGCTGGACCATGCAGCGCACGGGGCTTTTGACGGCGACCGCGCGGCTGATCGCCCAGGGCGAGACGATCAACACGAGTTCGCAGACCGGCACGCCCGACGAGATCGTGCTCAAGCGCTTTGGGCATTTCAACGGGCAGATCAAGCGCAACGGCACCACGCTGGGGAATGTCGTCACCAGCGAGGTGACCTATGCCAACAACCTCGATCGCATCGAGACCATCCGCGACGACGGCAAGATCGACGGCGCCGATCCGTCCATGGCCGCCCTGACCGGGCGCATCGACGTGCGCTTTGCCGACACGACGCTGCTCGATCAGGCGATCGCGGGCACGCCCTGTGAGATCAGCCTGGGCTGGGAACTGGCGAGCGGCGAAAGCCTGACGCTGGTTGCCCACAATGTCTATCTGCCCCGGCCCCGGCGCGAGATCGCCGGGCCCCAGGGTGTCCAGGCCTCGTTCCAGTGGCAGGCCGCGCAACTCGATGGTCAGCGGATGTGCACCATCACCCTTGTCAACGACGTGGAGGAGTACTGATCATGCTCAGGCTCAACATCAAGAACGAGCCGCGCTGGCTCGATTGCGGCCATGGCGTGCGGCTGCAGCTCAAGCCCGCGACATCGAGCATCATGGTCGCGGCGCGCCGCGATCCCATGGTGCGCGAGCTGCTGCCCGACACCGGTTCGGAGGACGAGGTCGAGGCGATCCCGACCGAGGTCCAGGACGCGCTGGCGGTGGCGATGGCGCGCGCGGTGGCGCGGCGCTGCGTGATCGGCTGGGAGGGTGTGGGCGATGAGGACGGCAATCCGATCCCCGAGCCCACGCCGGAAGGGATCGATGCGCTGATCGATGTGCCGGGCATCTTCGAGGTGTTCCAGAATCGCTTCCTGGGCCCGGCGATGCTGCTGGTGACGGAAAAAAACGGCTCCGCGCCCTCGCCGAGTGGCACTTCGGCGGCGGTGCGGACTACTGCCAGGCGTGCCCGCTCCAATGCGAAACCTGCCCCCAAACCGAAAACGCGCCGCTGACACATGAGGGCGAGCGGATCTGGGACCTGGTCCTGCGGCTGGGTGGCCAGATCCGCATCGTCAACAATGCCGTCATCGGCTGGGACATGGGCGCGGCGCTGGCCATGGCGCGCGCGCTCGGCATTCCGGCTGTCATCGCCGCCGAACTGCTTCCTGAAATCGAGGCCGTGATGGCCGCGAAGCTTAACGAACACCACCGATCCGGGGACACCTGATGAGCGAGAAACGCGTATCCGTTCGCCTGCGCGCCGAGGGCGGGGGACAGGTGCGCGCCGAGTTCGAGGGCGTCGGGCATTCCGGCGAGCGGGCGTATCGGCGCATCGGCGAGCGGGCGGAATGGACCGGGCGCATTTTGCGCCGTGTCATGGGGTTCCTGGCCGCGGGCATTTCGCTGCAGCAGCTCAATTCGATGACGCAAAGCTACACGCAGATCGGCAACGCGCTGCGCGTCACCGGTGTTGCGGCCGAGGATGTCTCCGACGGGATCGCCCGGCTGGGCGCGATCGCGCAGCGCACGCGCTCGCCGCTGGAGGCGATGGCGCAGCTCTTTCAGCGGGTGTCGATGGCCTCGACCGAGCTCGGCGCCAACCAGGCGCAGATCCTGCGCTTTACCGAGAACATCGGCCTGGCGCTGGCGCAGCAGGGCGGATCGGCCGAGCAGGCCTCGGGCGCGCTCTTGCAGCTCAGCCAGGCCCTGGGCAGCGGCACGGTGCGCGCCGAGGAGTTCAACTCCATCCTCGAGGGCGCGTTTCCGATCGCGCAGGCGGCTGCGCGCGGCATCGACGAGGCTGGCGGTTCGGTTGCGCGGTTGCGCCAGCTGGTGATCGACGGCGAAGTGTCCTCCGAGCGGTTCTTCGCGGCGATCCTGTCGCAAACCGAGGAACTGGAGCGCACCTTTGCCGAGACCGATCCGACGATCTCGCAGGCCTTTGGCAACATGCGCACCGCCATGGTGCTGTATCTGGGCGAGACCGACCGGGCCCTGGGCGCCAGTGCGGCGCTGGCAAGCGGCATCCTGCTGCTTGCCGACAATATCGATATACTGGTCTCGGGCGCGATCGGGCTGGGCATCGTCGTGACCGGGCGCTGGCTGATCTCGCTCGGGGCGCTGCGCGCGCTCATGGTGGCCGTGAATGCGACTTTCGCCGTGACGGGCGGGTTGCTGACCGGTGGTGTGGCGGGCGGACTGGCGGCGGCGGCCAATGCCACGTTGGCCTGGCGCGCCGCGCTGGTGGCGTTGCGCGGGGCGCTGATCCTGACGGGCTTTGGCGCGCTGGTGGTCGGGGCAGGGGTCCTGGTCCATCTCTTCACGCAGCTGGTGCGGGGCTCGGGCGGTTTCGGCAATGCCTTGCAGCTCTTGGGCGATCTGGCCCGCGCGACATTCGCCGGCATGGGCAATGTGGTGCGCGCCTGGGGTGACGGCTTCCGCGCGATCACGCTTGATCTCGAAGCGACGTGGACGCGGTTCGTGGGGTATCTGGCGCAGAAATGGGCCGATTTCCTGGGCATGATCGCACCGACCTGGAACGGCGTCATGGAGCGGTTGGGCGTCGATCTCGAAATCGATGCCCTGGGCGCGGAAGCCTATGCCTCGGCGCTCGAACATGCCGCCGAAAGCCGCGCGAGCCTGGCCGAGGAGATGCGCCGGCGCGAGCGCGACGGGCTCGCCACGGCCTTTGATGAGACGCGCGAGGCCTGGGCGGCATTGCTCGCAGCCATGGAAGCGGCCGATGATGGCGCCAATGGCGGGATGGAGGATGCCCTGGCATCGGCCGAGGACCTGGCGGCGGCGCTGCGCGAGGCAGGTGAGGCGGGCGGCCGGGCAGGCCGGCAATCGGCCGATGGCGCGGACGAGGCGGCGCAGGGCTGGAAGCGCGTCTCGCAGATCATGTCGAAATATGCGACCGAGTCGATGGACTGGGCCTCGAACCTGGGCGGCGGCATCGTCAACGCGTTTCGCTCGGCCGAGAATGCGCTCGGGGACTTCGTGCGCACCGGCAAGGTGGATTTCCGCGGCCTGGTGCAATCGATCCTGGCCGATATGGCGCAGATTGCCGCGCGGCAGTTCATCTTCGGCCCGCTCTTGCAGGCTTTCTCGGGGTTGCTCGGCGGGATCGGCGGTGGCGGGGGTGGCAAGATCCTGAGCGGCACGCTTGGAGCGGCGGCGCCGGCGCTGGCCGGTGGGGCCGCGGCCGGGCTTGGCGGCGCGCTGGCGGGCGGGCTTGATGGCATGGGAGGCCAGCGCGCGCTTGCTGCTGCACCTGCTGGCACTGCCGCGCCAACGCGTGGCGGTACGCCCAGCCGGCTGGATATCGGCTTCGATCGCAGCATGGACGGCTTCCGCGCCCAGCTCCGCGATGAAAACGGACAGCTGATCCAGGAGGCGTTCCAGCATCACGATCGCCATGTGCTGCCGGACGCGGTTCAGCACATCATCCGCAACCCGAGGGAGAAGAACTGATGATGTTCGGGGTCATGAACCGCGCCGCGCGCGCGGGGTCAGGCGTTGGCCACGCGCAGCATCTTCGCGAGGATGTCGAGGGCACGGTGTATCTGCAGCTCCTCGACGCTGCCCGTTCCGGCGTGTTTGGTCTCCGAAAGTATCGCGTAGAGCGATCGGTAGGTCTCGATGCGCCAGCTGTCACCGGGCATGACGTCCTCGCACAGGTCCGCAAGGAGCTTCGTGCTCTGGATGAACGCCGCGATCATCGTCGCGGAATCCTGGGGGATGCTTGCGCCGATCACTTCCTGGGGCGGAGTGATCTTCAGCGGGCGGTCGCCGTCGGGATACATGGTGAAAGCCTCCATCGACCAGCCAGGGCCGCGAGGTTTCTAGCGCACCACCGCTGCCGGGCCAAGCCCCCTTGCGTCCGCGGATGATCACATCATGACCGACACGACCTTCTTCGCCGGCCTGCAAATCAGCGCCATTCGCTGGTGGCTGAACGAGCCCGTCGAGATCAACCGGCTGGGCGACGGCTCGATCCTCAAGGGCAGTCTTGGCGCGGCACTCTGGCGGGGCGAGGCGACGATTGCCAAACGGCATCATCGCGATCTCGCCGCCATGGAGGCGCGTATCGCGCGGCTGCAGCGCCCGGGGCAGACGTTCCTGGCCTTCGATCCGCGCTACAACGGCCCGCGCGCCGATCCGGGCGGGGTGGTGCTCGGTGCGAACACGCCGGTCTTGCACACGCTGGCTGCGAACAACCGCGAGATCCGGATCTCGGGACTGCCGTCGGGCTACGTGATCAGCGATGGCGATCTCGTGGGCTGGCAGTATGGCACCAATCCGGTGATCCATGCGCTTCACCAGGTGGTGGCCGGGGCCACCGCCTCGAGCGGCGGGCTGACACCGCTCATTGAAGTGACGCCCTTCGTGCGCCCCGGTGTGGTTCCCGGCTCCACGCAGGTGGCCCTGGTTCGACCGACCATCAAGGCTGTCCTCGAATCGGCCGATTACGGACACGGCGTGCGCGTGTTCACGCAAGGCGCAACGCTGCGCTTCATTCAGACCCTGAGGTGACATGATCAATCGACGCCGACAATACGACGCAATTCGCGGTCGATCCGACTTTGCCAGCCGGGACCGTCCTTCTTGAAGTGTTCGATCACTTCGGGGCTGAGGCGAATCGTCGTGCTGACCTTGGTTTTGTCGGATTTCGGACGGCCACGCCGAACCTCGGCCCTAGCGAACTTCGCCTGCCATTCGGGCGTGGAGAGGTCCGGCGCGTCATCCTCGAAGTCGGGGTTCATATAATTTTTGTTCACGGTCATTGGCCTTCCTTATGCTGATGATGCGGCGCGTTGTGCCGCGTGGTGTCCAAACCAGAACGACCATTCGACCCGCCATGAACCCGATGGTGATGAACCGCGGTTCGCCATAGGCGACGCGGTCATCTTCTACACTCATGTGTGGGCCATCGAACGCCTCGCCCGCGTCTGCCATGTCCAGTCCCCGCGCTTCCAGGGTGGCGTCGCGTTTGGCGCGGTCGAATTCGATCTGCATGGATATTTGTTACTACAAAAAACAAATAAAGGCAAGTTCTGAAACTGCGAAAAACCGGCACGGGTCGGGCGCAATCCGCCGAGGATAGCCGCGACACACTGCCGTCAACCCGAGCCGCGCAACGCTGCGCTTCATTCAGACCCTGAGGTGACATGATTACGATCGATCCGGCCGAACTGGCCGCGCTGGAAGCGCGCGCCGGGGTGGTTGCGCGCACCCTTTTGTGGGTGGAAGCGAAGAACCGCGACACCGGCGAGACCGAGACCATGGGCCTGTGGAATGGCGAGGGGACGCAGGTCTTCGAGATCGAGGGCGAAACCCGGGTCTATCGCGGGCCCGCGCTGCCGAGCATCTCGCCGATCCGGGGCGGTGTCGGCCTCGTGGTGCGCCAGGTGCGGATGGAGGCGGCGAACCTGAGCGACGAGGTGCAGCAGGTGCTGCGCGGCTATGAGGCGCGACTGGCGCGCGTCGAGATTCACCACGCCATGTTCTCGCTGGAAACCAACACCCTGGTGGCAGCGCCGCGCCGCCGGTTCAAGGGACAGGTCGACAAGGCGCCGGAGATCCGGGCCGAAACCGGCGGCACGAGCCGCGCCGAGATCATCCTCGCGAGCGCCGCGCGTGTGCTTACGCGCACGCTGGCACTCTTCAAGTCCGATGCCGATCAGCGCGCGCGCAATCCCAACGACCGCTTCGCCGAATACGGCCCCAGCGCCGGGCTCAAGGCGGTCTGGTGGGGCGAAGAGGAGCTGCGCCGCGGCGGCGGTGGCGGGGAAGGGCGCGGGCGGTGGGACCGCGACGACCGGGGGCGCGATCCATGGACCTGAGGGCGTATCTGCGCGCGGCCCGCGCCCGGCCGTTTCGCTATGGCCGCTGGGACTGCGCGCTCTTTACCGCCGGCTGGGTGGAGTTGCGCACCGGGCGCGATCTCACGCTGGGCATTCGCTATGACAGCCTGCGCGATGGTCGCGCGAAACTGGCCGCGGCGGGCTTTGCCGATCATGTCGCCGTCGCGGCCGCGCAACTGCCCCGAATCGCCGTTGCCATGGCGCAGGAGGGTGATGTCGCGGCTTTGGGGGCCTCGCTCGGCATCGTCGCCGGCGAGCGCCTCGCGTTTCTCAGCCGCCGGGGCGTCGAATACCTGCCGCTTCTTTCCGCCGATCGTGCCTTCAAGGTGAGACCTCACTGATGCGTCTTCTGTCGCTCCTACTCCTGGCTGCCGTCCTGGTGGTCTGCCTCGGCACGCCTGCGCAGGCCGATCCGCTGTCGGCCCTGTTTCTGAGCCTCAAGGCCTTTGCGGGCACGACGATCGGCGGCCTGATCTTCAAGGTGGCCGCGGCCTTCGTGCCGACCATGCTGGGACGATTGCTGGCGCAAAAGCCCAAGCAACCGGGCGTGCGCATTGACGGCATGACCGGCGGCGAGGAAATCCCGCAAAGCTTCCCGATCGGCCGTCGCAGCGTGCCCGGCCATCTGCGCTATCACAACAGCCACGGCGGCGGCGACACGCCGAACGAGTTCTACCAGATGGTGATCAGCGTCTCGGATCTGCCGGGGGTGGCGCTGCGCCGGTTGCGGGTTGGGGACAAGTACACCGATCTGGGCGAGACGCTTCATCCGAAATACGGCGCGCCGATGTTGCGGTTTCGTCGCCAGGGCCAGGACAACGGCTGGATCCGGTTCTATGACGGCACCCAGACCGAGGCCGATCCCGATCTCGTCAACGCCTATGAAAACGACCCCGACGAGCCCTGGACAGACAACCACATCGGCTATGGCATCGCCTATGCGATCATCACCCTGCGCCTCAACCGCGAGGTCTGGCAGGGATTGCCCGAGTTTCGCTTCGTGCTCGACGGCATCCCGCTTTACGACCCGCGCAAGGACACGAGCGTCGGCGGCGACGGGTCCCATCGCTGGGACGATCCCTCCACCTGGGAGTCATCCGAGAACCTCGCGGTGATGGTCTACAACATCCTGCGCGGCATTCCGCTTCCCGACGGCAATATCTATGGCGGCCGGATCCCGGCCGAGGATCTGCCGCTGTCGAACGCGATCGCCGGCATGAACGTCTGCGATGTCGACCTGGGCAACCGGCTGCAGTTCACCGGCGGGCTCGAGCTGCGCGTCGATCGCGAACCGGCCGAGGTGATCGAGGAGCTGCTCAAGGCGGGGCTTGGCCACATCAGCGAGACCGGCGGCGTGTTCCGCACCCGCTGGGGCGCGCCCGATCTGCCGGTCTATTCCTTCACCGACGACGACATCGTCATTACCGCGCCGCGCCAGTACGACCCGTTCCCCGGCTTGCAGGACACCCACAACGCGATCCGCGTGTCGCATCCGAGCACCAGCAATCTCTGGGAGCCGGTGCAGACGCCGATAATCACCAATGCCGACTGGGAAGAGGCCGATGGCGGGCGGCGCCTGATCACGCAGCTCTCGGTGCCGGCTTGCTTCAATCACGGCCAGGCGCAGCATCTCGCGCGCGCCTATATCGAGGATGCGCGCCGGTTTCGGACGCATACGATCGTTCTGCCGCCCGATGCGCAGGTCCTCGAGGCCCTCGATGCCACCGAATGGAGCAGCGACAAGGAGGGCTATGCCGACAAGATCTTCGAGGTTACCGAGGTTGAATACCTGCCGTTCTCTCTTCTGGTGGGTGTCACCTTGCGCGAGCGCGACCCCGCGGACTTCGTGCCCCATCCCGAGGAGGAGCTGCCCCCACCCCCCGAGTTGGACCCGACGCCGGTCGATGCGCGCACCACCCCCGACACGTCCTGGTCTCTCACCCCGTCCAGTATCCGCGATGCGGCCGACGAGCCCCGCCGTCCGGCGTTCGATATCGGCGTGGTGCCCGAAGCCTTCCGCGATGCCCGTGCGATCCGGTATCGGGCGAAGGTCGCGGCCACCGGCGAGGTGATCACCTCGGGCCGCTTCTCGCCCGAGGACGGCAGCGCGCGCGTGTCCGACGGCGTTGTCGCGGGTGAATCCTACGAGGTGGAAATCCGCCCGATCATGGATCGCGAGACCGCCTGGTCGGATCCGAAGGCGGTCACCGTGCCGGATGTGCGGCTGCGCGCGGGCGATCTCGATGACAACATCCTGCCCGATCTCTTCGAGGAAGCCGGTGTCAGCCCGATCCGGATCGTGGACACCCTGCCTGCCAGCGGCGAAGAGAACGAGCTGGTCTGGCTGCGCCCCGAGAGCAAGCTCTATCGCTGGGACGGATCGGAATGGGTCACGGCCGCCCCGCAGGAATTCGACTGGGATGACTTCCCCGAGGATGCCCGGCCATTGCGGATGGTCGATACCCTGCCGACTAACGGCGAGATGGACGAGCTGGTCTGGCTGCGTCCTGAGAAGCGCATTTACCGCTGGGATGGATCGGACTGGGTGCCGAATGTCTCGGAGGTGGATGTCGACAGCTTCCCGCCCGAGCTGCGCCCGATCGAGGTCGTGACGGCGCTTCCGACAAGCGGCAATTTTGAGGGCCGCCTGGTCCTGTTCGAGGGCGATATCTATCGCTTCCACGATGGGGACTGGACCCGCAATGTGCCGGCCGAGGCCATCGACGGTGAATTGCTGGAAGAACAGATTGGCGACGGCGCGATCAACACCGCGAAATTCGCAGCGGGTCTGCGCCCGATCGAGATCGTCAGCACGCTGCCCGGCACCCCGCATGTGCAGGGCCGCACGGTTCTTCTGACGACCGACAACAAGCTCTACCGCAATACCGGTTCCGGCTGGACGGCGGCAGTGCCCGCGGATGATATCGCCGGGCAGATCGCCGCAGCCCAGATTGCCGCGCTCGAAGCGTCGAAGATCACGGGCCAGCTGTCGAATGATCAGATCGCGGCGCTGGCGGCGGCCAAGCTGACGGGACAAATTGCCGAGACCCAGATCTCGGATAGTGCTATCAGCACGCCGAAGCTGGCCTCGGGTGCCATCACCACGGCCAAGCTGGCAGCGGATGCTGTGACCGCCGACAAGGTGGCGGCGAACGCGATCACAGCAGCCGCAATCAGCACCGGCTCTGTGACGACCGCGAAACTGGCTGCTGGCGCCGTTGAGGCCGACAAGATAGCGGCCAGCGCAGTGACGGCCGATAAGGTTGCGGCGAACGCGATTACGGCGGCGAAGCTCGCGGCGAATGCGGTGACGGCCGGAAAGATCGCTGCGGGCGCGGTGACGGCTGATGAGATCGCTGCAGGGGCGATTGTTGCGTCTAAGCTGGCGATCGGCGACTTCAGCAACCTGAACCCGGATCCAACTTACTCAGACCCAGAAGCATGGTCCGGCGATTTCACAATTAAAACCACCGGTAACCCAACGGATTGGGGCACGCCGCGTATCGCTGAGATAGAAGGCGAAGGTAGTGAATTCATTCATGTTCATGGACCTGCTTTCAAGGTCCAGCCCGGTGATGAGCTCCTGGTTTCTGTGAAGGGATCGAATGTAACGGATGCAGGGACAGGAACTGTTCACCTTGTAGTGTATGATGACGACACTCTGACAGGGGCAACCTCGATATGGGGGTCTCCGTCCACCATCAATTTTGATACTGCTGGTATTGAAGAGAAAAGCGCCACCTATACAATACCTTCTGGCAAGAACTACGCCCGTACGCGGTTCTACAAAAGCAGCAATGGCGCAACTCTCGTGAGGTTCGGTGCGATCCATGTGCGCCGGAAAGCAACGGGCGAACTTATCGTCGATGGGGCGATCCAGACCCACCATATGGAGGCAGGCTCGATCAATGCGGATCGGCTCGCCGCGAACTCGATCAGCGCCACCCAGATCGCGGCCGATGCCATCACTGCAACTCAGATCGCCAGCGGCACGATCACCGCGACGCAGATTGCGACACGCACCATTACCGCAAACAGGATTGCGACCGGCGCCATCACGGCAACGGAAATCGCCTCTCGCACGATCACGGCCGATCGGATCGTTTCTGGGACGCTGACCGCCAATGAGATCGCCTCGCGCTCGATCACGGCCAGCCGGATTGTCGCCGGCACCCTGACCGCCAACGAGATCGCCACCGGCTCGATCACGGCTGATCGCCTGAACGTGGGCACGGTTCGGGCCGCACTGGTCGGCGCTCATGCGATCCAGGCTGAAAACATCGCGGCTGGTGCGATCACGGCGTCGAAGCTCACGATAACCTCTTTTGCGAACCTGATCGCGAACCCGGATTTCGAACTGGGCGGCACCGATTGGGTCCTTGGGGGCGACACGACGACCACCGCGACATCACCGCAGCGCGGGAGCACCTGCCTGCGCGCGGATCGGTCCACCACCGCAAACTATATCGTCGCGCGATCCAACACGATCAGCTGCGATCCGGGTGACACATTCCTGCTGCGCGGTTGGGGGCGGTCGCTCTCGGGATTGACCGGTGACTTTTGGCTCCAGGCTCGGTTCTTGGATGACTCGGGCTCGGTCGTAAACACTCAGAACCTAGTTTGGGATGACACCAACGGAAATTGGCAGGAGCGATCAGGAATCGTTACGGCTCCATCGGGGGCGGCGCGGCTGCAAATTTACCCTTACTCGGTGGCATCGGGCACGATGTTCTGGGACAACCTGTCGCTGACCCGCGCTGCGAATGGCGAACTCATCGTCGATGGGGCGATCGCGGCACGGCATATCGATGTCGAGGATCTGGTCGCTGACACGGCCTTCATCGAAAACCTCACGGTCGTCAACGCCAACATCGAAGGCAACATCGAGTCCGACAACTACGCCGAATCCGGCGGCACCCCGACCGATGGTTTCCAGCTGGACCGCGACAACGGGAAGATCAAGGGCGTCGAGTTCACCGACCGACTCGGGATCGTGCGTGGCGCGATCACCTCGACCTTCTTTATCCAGGAGGCGGTCAGCTTCAACGGCAAGAAGGCGTTCGACACCTGGCACACTATTGGCACGCTGGAGTTCTTTCTGCCCGGCAATGACGATGGCCTGCCCGACACGGTGATCATCCGGCCCGAGGTCGGTGGCAAGCAGCCGAATTATGATCCGGAGTTTCCCGGCAGCACCGGGATCTATTACGAGTTCCGGCTGCGGTTCTATCGATCGGGAAACCTGCTGTCGAACAGCGATTGGGCCCTCGCCCCGTTCTGGCAGTTCGCGAGCTACGGCAATCAGAACGACACCTATATCGTTGCCACGTCCTATGGTTGCACACCCAGCACCGTGACCTTCTATGTCGATACCGCAGACGCGAACCTGGAAACCTGGGACCGCATTGACATCCAGTTCCGGTATCGCCGCGACAAGCTGGATGGCACGTCCGGCAACGACAGCTGGGTCAATTCCGACACCCTGGAGGCGCGCGTGGAGTATTACTACCGATGAAAACGCTGGTGTTTCTCAACGATGAGGGCAAGCCCAGGCGGCTGATCCAGGGGCGCCTGCATGAGCATGATGCAACCGGCGCCATCGAAGCCGATCTGCCGCGGGACGTGTCGATCCTCGACGTGGCGATCGTCGATGGCGTCCCGACCTACATGCCCCGGCAGGAGGCCCCCCCGCCGGTCATCGTGCACGATCGCGCGAAAGGTTCCGACAAGGAAGCTGTGCGTATTCGCCGCCAGCGTCAGTTCCGGCAGGAGTCCGATCAGCTGATCGGCCCGCTTCTGCGTGGAGAGATCACGGCAGAGGAGTTCCAGGCGGTCGCGGACCGCATCCGCGCCGAAAACCCCTATCCCGAACCGACTGACGAAACCACTGAACCAACCGAAGTGACAGGAGACTGACATGGCGACCTACACCGTGACGCACAACAACGGCAGCACTGCCAATATCGAGGCCGATCGCTTCGAGACCGATGGTGCCGGCATCCGCTTCTATGACGAAGACGACAGGGCCGTGGCGACCTTCGCCTATGGCCTGATCGTCTCGGTCGTGGATTCGGCAGTGACCTTCGCCGCGCCCCCTGAGAACGACTGACGGGCGCAAGACATCGTCACGATCAGCAAACCCCGAAAGGAAAGGAAATCCAGATGGCTAACAACACGGAAACCACGATGCGCGATGTCGTGATCGAACTGCGCGCGAAGCTGGCCGAGGCGAATGCCCTGGTCGAGTGGCTGCGCCAGCGCAACGACGCGCTCGCAGCATTCGCGGAATCCCAGGCACAGCGGCTTCAGGATATCGAGGCCGTCCAGCGCGATACCCCTACCGAAGCGGCGGAGGAAACCGGCTGACCCCGGTCCAGCGACAGGCGCTGCGTGATCTGGCGGCGCTGATCGACAAGGCAAGACGACAGTAACCCGCTTAGGCGGGCTTTTTGATGCGCAGACGACAGAGGCTGTAATGGCAGAGAGCAGGATCAAGCGTGAAATATCAGCCGGATCGCTGATTAACCTCGGCGCACTCGCGGTTGCTGTTGCCGTCGCCTGGGGCATCATGAGCGAGCGCGGCGACAATACCCGCGACAGCATGGATTCGCTGTCGCGGAACCTGGCCAGCGAAACTGCGAACCGACGCGACCAGACCGCGGCGCTGGATGCACGCATTCGGTCGCTGGAATCGGCGCAGGCTCGCGCAGATGAGCGGTTCAACAGCGTGCTGCAGGTGCTCGGCCGCATCGAGGCCCGCCTGGAGCGGATCGAGGGCCGGCAATGAGACCTGATCATATGATGCACATGCTCGTCGGCGCTGCCATTACCGCTCTGGCCGTGTTCGCGGCTGCGCTGCTGGATCAGCACGCACCCGGCGCCTGGGGTCTGCTGGCGGCGGCGATCGCCGGTTTGGCGAAAGAGGCCCGCGACAGCCTGGCCAACGGCACGGTGCAAGGCAGCGATGCCATGTGGACGGTCGCGGGCGGTGTGCCTATTGCCGCTCTGTGGACGCTCCTGGGGTAGGGCGCAGTCGCGCGAGCTCGCGTGCAATCGTGTCGAGTGCATCTGTATCGCCGTTGCGCGCGGCCTCAAGTGCCGCCTCGATCCGCTCCAGCCCTGGGTGATCAGTGGCGATCAGCTGGTGGTTCATATGCGCCACGCCAAGGGCATGGGAATAGACAGGCCGATAGGCCGGGTCGCGTATGGCCCGATCGCGCATGTCGTTTAGCCGCCGATGGAATCTGATGTTGCTCATTTCGCGCAGTTAGGCGCGAGCGATGGGTGTTCAAGTTCGCGCGGTCGTCGGTGAGGGATCGCCACCAAGAAAATCTAACCGCCCGGTCCATCGACCGGGCTTTTTCATACCTGACAGGAGGGCATCATGACCACGTACCACCACACCCGCATTCCCAGCGGCCTCTGGCGCTGGCGCTGGTTCTCGCCCGCCGAGATTGCCTGTCGCGGCACCGGCATGGTGATGCTGACCCCGGCTTCCATTGATGCGCTCGACAAGCTGGATGCGCTGCGCGAGCGCATGGGGCACCCGCTGCATGTCACCAGCGGCTATCGCTCGCCCGAGCACAACCGCCGGGTGGGCGGTGCGCCGGCCTCCAAGCACATGGAAGGCATCGCCTTCGATATCTCCATGGCCAATGTGGATCCGCATCGGTTCGAGAGGGAGGCTAAGGCGCTCGGGTTTCTCGGCATCGGTCTTTACCCACCGCAAAAGCCTTCGGGCGGCAGGAACTTCATCCATATCGATACCCGCCGAACACCCTGGCGTGGGGCCCAGTGGGGTGAATTCCCCGAGCGAGAGGTCCGCTTCGAGCCCGAGCCTGAGCATCGGCCGGTGCGCGATGTCATGCGCGATGCCGCTCCAGCTGCAGGCGTCGGTGGCGCGATCGAGGGCGCGCTGATCGCAACCGAACCAGCACTTCGTGAGGCCGCGCCTTGGCTGCCCGACAACCTGCGCGGCACCGTGATCCTCGTCGCGATCGGTATTGGACTGGCGCTGGCCATCTGGCGCCTGACGCACCGGCGCAACCGGGGCGAGGGCTGATGTTCGGCGTGGTGAAGTGGCAGAGCTATTCCACTGGGGCGCTGGTCCTTCTGCTCAGTCACGGGGCGTTTTATGGCTACGGCCGCCTGGATGGCGGCCGAGCCGTCGAGGCCCGACACGCCGCCGCTCAAACACGCGCGCAGCGTGCCTTATTTCGAGCCGCCGAAGAAGTATCCCAACGCGCTCTGGAACTTGAGAGCGCGCTGGACGCCCAACGTACCCGAGCCATGGAGGTCGAAGATGAAGCCCGTGCCAATCCTGATCCTTGCCGCATTCCTGCCGCTGACAGCTTGCGGCGGCTCCAGCGGCGCTGGGCTGCGCCTTGATCCGTTGCCTCCGGCTGCGCAACAGGCCTGTCCGGCGCCGTCATCGTTTCTGAGCGCTGGCGACTGGGAGATCTTGGCGGGGCGACTGGGGGACGCACTGATCGCTTGCGAGGGGCGCCGCGCGCTGGCTGCGGGCGCATACGGGGGCGCGACTCGGGCAGTGGCTGATGAGTAATCGTCAAGCGACCAAAGAATTGGAAGCGCTATCGCTGTCCAGAGGTGATAGGAAGTCTAGTGGCGCTGCCGTTGTGTGAGGGCATCCACCGCATCAGTTGACACCTCCACCAAACCGCGTTCTGCAGGAATTCGCCACCGGAGGAGATGAAGGATCGGCACAAACTCAAGTCACAGTTCTTCAAGGATCTGTCAGGGTAATAACCGGACTGAATGCACTTGCTCATGGGCAACGCTACTAGACAAGTCGGGGCTTCGAAGCTACGGCTTATCCGACAACGCGCGGCAATGCGGAAAATTCAGCTGAGAGCGGCCGATCCGGTTATGATTGACAGTCGTCGATGCGATAGCACCTTGGATTTATCGAACCCCGCTCAGAAGAGTGCGGAGGGCCTACTCGGAAATCATATTGCTTTGCAAGAGAATATTTTATCCTATGATAAGGATTGGCAATATCCGGCAAAAACTGAGCAGCATGCGTTTCGAAGAATCCGGGATGCTGTGGTTGTTCCGAATGGTGTGACGTACGTTGCATATCCTTGGGCGACTTTGATCGACAAGCTCAAGAGCAATGCGAGCGACGCACAAGAACACCTAGAGAGATTCAAGGAATTTACTCAGCTCGTGCCGGACGGTTCACTAAAGATTACTGTTTGCCAGCATATTGCATTGCGCGAGTTCCTTCATCTCTTCTTAGAGTGTGGCATTGGCGAGATTTTTTGGAGTCACGCATCTGTTTCCGGTTTGGGAAATCTGGATCTCGAAAATATATTAATAAGGCCTTTTCCGCTTTATCCAGTGCAGGCGGAAAGTGTGGCGCCCAAAGAAATTTTGTCGGATCGCCATTATTTATTTTCATTTGTTGGTGCAAAATCAGAAGAATTCTACCTGACCCAGGCCCGCAATTGGATATACGAAATACTCAGAGATCACCCATGTGGAAAAGTGATCTTGCGCGATAAATGGCACTATGACGATGTTGTATATTCTCATCAGATTCACGGACACATAGAAGGCTCTTTTTCTGCAGTCGCACTTGTTGACAAAAACGCGTCGGCTGAATTTAGAGATATCCTGTTAAAAAGTGTATTTTCATTGTGCCCATCGGGGTCCGGACCAAACTCAATTCGCCTTTGGGAGTCGCTGGGATTGGGTGCGATTCCCGTTATCATGGCTGATTCCTATGTTCCTCCAGGGAACCCAGAGCTGTGGAAGGCCGCAGCGGTATTTTGCAAGGAAACACCAGACGCGATTAAGCGACTCCCCTGGGAACTGGAAAAGATATCGAGGAGACCCACGGCGTTGGAGAGAATGCGGGCCGCGGGACGCCAGCTATGGAATTTATACGGCCCGTCTTCATTTGTTACCGACGTCGAGAAACGAATGCTGGCGCTTGGTGAGATTGCCAACTTAGGAAGAAAGCTAGAAATGTCAGTCCGTGAGCTATTAATGGAAGCGCCGACCTCCAGGAATGGGATTTCTCAGAGTGTTGCTTCTACCGTTTTGATGATCTATAGCACTCAGCTTTTATTAGAAGGGCCGCGGTTCCTCGCTATTCTTAAAAAAGATCAAACTTTGGCACAGCTCGCAGCAATGTCCATGGAGGCATTACCCAGGGAACATTCTGCAGCAAGGCACTTCGAGCGGATACTTGACCGACAAATCGATCTTTTAGCCTCGGATGGTCCGTTAGAGGGAACAGATCAGGAGATCTATCGAATCCCGTCTTCGATAGCCTGCCTTGTTGAGGCGTTGGGTTCCACATCTGTGAACCAGGTACAGTTTTCGGCGTCCCGAACCGACGAAAAATCAATGGCCAATGTGCCGTTTGAGTTATCTCGAAACATGGAGGGTTCGGAGGTTGCTGAAGCGTCGCTACGGGGTTTTACGACTCAGCAGGAAACCAAGTTTGGTGACCGAGTTGGTCAAGCTTTGGAATCTGCTGAATCTGTGCGCTCGGCCGATAGCGATGAAGCGTCGCTGCCTCCACCGGCCCTGCCGCCGTCCGGGATTGATGATCGTGAATTGTTTCTTTTCATGCCGTTTTACACACCACCAGACGCTAGTCGCGCTGCTGAGCTTCTGTACTGTCTTGATCGCAATCTGGAGACCGGGCTCTTTGCGCGCATCATCCTATTGATCGACGATGACAGCCCATTGCCACGACTAAACCGGAAGATAGATATTTTGCGGCTGAGGCGGCGTCCTACCTACCTCGACTGGGTTCGCGCCGCGCGGAAAATCTGCCCTGGTCACATTGCTGTTCTGGCCAACAGCGACATCCACTTCGATACGACAATCAAACGTTTGTCGGAGATCTTTTCGGCTGATGCCAGGTCTTTCGTCGCGCTGTCCCGCTTTGATCGTCGAGGTTCAGAATTGGTTGCGCATCCGAATCCACATTGGTCGCAGGACATGTGGGCTTTTATACCTGACGCTGACGACCATATGTTGAACGAAGAACGACTTGACGTAGCATTGGGTGTCCCTCGCTGCGACAATAAGATCGCCTATGTTTTTGCAACTCAGGGCTATACGGTTCTTAATCCGTTTCCTTTCGTGCGTTCGGTCCATGTTCACGAATCGGATCTGCGCTATTACAGCAAAAAAGGTGACGTGCGCGTCCTGGGCGGTGTTGCCTATGTGCACCCGGGAGCCACGCTGACAGAGCCTGCGGAACTGGACTTTGATATCTGGGCAATTCGGACCAACCAAGTCCGAGACGTCAAACTGAACCGCACACTTGAACGATGGGCTGAGGAGGCGCGGCTCGCGGAGAATTCGCGTCCGGCCTGGGTTGCTCATGATGCGGACTGGCAATACCCGGCCATTACAGAGCAGCACGCATTCAACCGGATGCGCGAGCTTCTGCCCACAGAGTATGGCCCCTATGATTCAGTCTATCTTGGCTTTCCCTTTGCCACGCTGATTGACATGCATGCCCAGCATGGTGCCGACCATCCCCGCACACGGGTACTGCAAGCGGCGCTCGATGCTCAGGTGCCACAACTCAGGCGTTACAAGCAGGTGGTAACTGTCTCCCAGCACATTCGTGCGCGCCAGTTCGCCGAGCTTTTCATCAGGGCCGGGGTTACCGACCTATTTTGGTCGCATTGCGTGACCGGCGAGCAGTTCTTTGCGGATGCACCTTCCATGCGCTTGCACCCCTTTCCGCTTTATCCCGTGCAGCAGGTGCCCAGAGGAGCAGAGGATTTCGCGCGCCCGCGCCGCTGGTTGTTCTCTTTCGTCGGCGCGCGGGCTCAGAAAAACTACCTGACCCGGGCGCGCGACATGATCATTGATCTGCTCGCGGACGACCCACGCGGCATGGTGATTGACCGCGACGGTTGGCACTATCAGAAGATCGTTTACGACGCTCAGGTCCTCGAAAAGGCCGCACCGGGCGTCGAGGGGCTAATCGACGATACTCACTCCAAGGCCTTTAGAGAGATTATGGACGACTCAGTCTTCACACTATGCCCATCGGGGTCGGGGCCGAACTCGATCCGGCTTTGGGAAGCGATGGTCAATGGCTCGATCCCGGTCATACTGTCCGACAGCTGGGCCGCGCCGGGCGATGCGGCGCTGTGGGAGGCCGCGACCGTGCGCTGTGCAGAGACGGCCGAGGCCATTGCCGCGCTGCCTAAACGGCTCGAAAGGATCGCCGAATCGCAGGAGCGATTGCAGGCGATGAGGGAAGTTCTCATGAAACTGAGTGAAAGGTATGGGCCGAAAGGGTTTGTAATTGATTTGGCACACTATCTTGACGATCAACTCGCCTAAGTGCACATAGAAGTACGGTTTGGAAAGAAAGGCGATTGAAGTGGCTGCAAATGAAGTTCAGAAGGCGCAGTTCAAGCGGGGTTATGCTTGGCCGAATCCCGCATTTCCATTTCGCGTATTGTTCGAAGGTCATAAATGTCGAGTGTTTGTTATCGATAATCTCAGCCATAATTGGCAGTGGATGGAAAAGTGGAAGAATGGGATCAGAGAAACCGATTTTTTCTTCATAAGGGTTGGTTGGCATCAAGATGCAGCTATGATCGCCAATGGTGTTGCTATGCTTGATGAATTCGGGCTGAACAAAGACAATTTCTTTGTTCTGGCGAATTCAGATGAGGAGCGACGCGGTTTCATGGATGTCGGAATCGAGTCAGAAATAGTAAATGCGAATGCGTGGATTGATACCGACACCATGAGTATTTTGAATGTTGAAAAACACTACGATGCGATATATGTCGGGCGCCTTGTCGCGTTCAAGCGGCACTACCTCGCATCCAAGGTGGAAAACTTGGCGATAGTTGCGGGAAACGCGCATCGACCCGAAGTCGTATCCCCTCCTCGGAATATATATTTGAACAATGGACCGCTAACGCAACCCGAAGTGGCATTGAAAATAAACCAGTCAAAAGTCGGATTGATCTTATCTGAGAGTGAAGGTGCCTGTAAGGCGTCAAGCGAATATTTGCTTTGCGGGATTCCTGTCGTATCAACGCCATCAACGGGAGGAAGAGATGCATGGTACAATGAGTATAATTCGATCGTCTGCGAAGCTGACGAGGATGCCATCGCGGATGCCGTGAGGTATTTTATTAATAACCCGCGAGATCCGGAAATCATTCGAAGCGATCACCTCGCAATTGCTCGAGGGTTCAGGAGGACATTTATAGATATATTCCATAAGGTTATAAGACGTTTCGAAGAAGATAGTGTGGACGCAGAAAGTTTCTTAGAGAAGAATAGAATAAAAAACCTTCGGCTCTCTCAGAAACCAGATTTCGAGACTATTTTCGGGACTAGTCAATGAGCATGGAAGCGCTTAGGGAAGACAAATCTATTCACGAATTTCCGTCTGCCAAAATTTGCGTCCGAAAAATTTTAGGTCAGAGGCAATTGGTTCATTTTCTCGACGGGTTGTTGCTTAAGCTTCTAATTCGTGCAGGGTGGTGGAAAAAACGGATCAATGATACAACGTCACGGAAGGTTTTGTAGATGCTGGATTTGAGCAGTAGCCTCTTCTTGATTCATATACCCAAGACTGGAGGCTCCTCGATAGAGGTGGCTCACGGGTTCACTCCCAACACGAAAGTTCCGAACCGTACTCACGTACTGCTACGTCATCAAAATGCACGTGAACTTTTTTCTTATCTCGAAAAGAATAGAATAAATCAGAAAATTACCGTTTTCAGTATTATTAGGAATGCTTATGATCGTATTAAATCAACATATCGACATCATTTAAAGTCACTAGATGAGAGTGGCCTCGGTGATCAAGCCCAAGATTATTCGTTTGATCAGTATGTGGACACTATTAGAAGATTTCATGAGAGCGAAGGCGTTAGTGTTCACAAGGAGCGCGTATTTCGTGATGAATGGCCGAAATTTCCGGCGGCAAATTTCAGGCATATTCAAACTCTCAATTGGTGGCTTGAAGGGCTTGCCGACGAGTGTATTTTTTTAAATTTTGAATCTCTCGAGAGAGATTACAATTCCAAGATATCCTCTCAATCGGGGGTGAAGTCTATTCCTCGTCACAATGTCACTCCCAAAAAATACTCCAGCGTCTCATGCGAGTATGGGGAGGAAACTGCAAATATCATTAGCGATATATTTGGCGATGAAATCATTCGTTTTAACATGGAGAAACGCGCGAAAGTTGGTGATGCCCTGAGGGGCGGCATATCAAGGCGGTGTC
>OFET01000110.1_pt1 | contig 115805 bp, 104 predicted proteins | sample 1521211 | NCBI WGS metagenome assembly OFET01 (sample SAMN03766358, study PRJEB24113) | microbial mat metagenome | isolation source: enrichment culture HLUCC-A from microbial mat sample contains cyanobacterium... | reverse complement strand
TGGCGGACCGGACGAGACTCGAACTCGCGACCTCCGGCGTGACAGGCCGGCATTCTAACCAACTGAACTACCGGTCCACGGTATAGCACTACATCGATCAAGGGCTTGCATCGTTTCCATTTAATCGCGGCGGTTGCGCTTTCAAATGGTGGGTGGTACTGGGTTCGAACCAGTGACCCCCAGCTTGTAAGGCTGGTGCTCTCCCAACTGAGCTAACCACCCGCTGGTCACGTGGCGCTGCATTCTACAGTAGATGCGAAGGAAGTCAACACGCTACGTTCAAATACTGTGGCCAAATACGCCTTCGTGTACCGGGCTCATTTCATGATTTAAACGCACGCTTGGCTGATGCTTCACTGCAGCTTTGAGCGCGCACGAAGGATGCCCCAAGAGCGGCGGCCTCGTCAATCAAAATCGTCTGATTGAGCCCCGATGCGCGACGCGGCTTGAAGTCGTGGTCGCCGTCGGTCAGCCACGCTATCTCGAGGCAGGCGGGCAGCGGAAACGCCGCCACCTCTTGTCGCGTGCCGAACGGGTCTCGCTCCCCCTGGAGGATCAGCGACGGCGCCTTGACGTCGGGCCAGTGCGCCAAGCGCAGCCTGTCGGGTGCTTTGGGCGGGTGAAACGGGTAGCCGGCAATCATCAGCCCGGGGCAAGGCTGCTCGCTTGCCAGCATGCTCGCCGCGCGGCCACCCATCGACTTGCCGCCGAGCCACAGCGGCTTCACCGTCAGCGGGGCCAGGCAGGCATACCAGCCCGCAAGCTCTTCCACGGTGCGGGCAATGGCCGGCGGCGGGCGGCGCTTGCCCGTTGCCTGCATCTGCTGCATATAGCCAAAATCAAAGGTGATGACCTGAAGCCCCTGGTCCGCAATTGCGGCGGCAAACTGCTGCATGAACGCCGAGCGATGCCCAGCGCCAGCGCCGTGAGCCAACAACAAGCTGCCATGCGTGGCCTTGCCGTACAGCCTGAGCGGCCCCAGCCCCTCTACCCGGAAGCAGCCATTCACCTGCTGTGCGACCCGCTCAGCCAGCGTGTGCCTATCGATGCTTACTTCCTCTGGCCAATGGTTGTCCACGAGACAGTTCTCCGCTGAAGGTGAGTGAAAGTACCAGCGCCGGCCCGGCGCGGCTTTTCTTGACGTAGCTCAACACGGCATTGCATGCCAACCGCTACCCTGGCGGCAGGCCTTTAACCTGGAGCGAGCCCCATGCCAACGACCCTCAATGATGCAGTGGCTGACAGCGACCTGAGCGCGGCAGCGTGGAGCGATGCCTTGCTCCAGCGTTACGCCACCAGTGGGCCCCGCTACACCTCTTATCCTACCGCCCTGTCGTTTGATGAGGCGTTTACGGCCGATGCCTTTACCGCCGCCCTTGCCCGCAGCAACGACGCTCAACGGGCGCTGTCGCTATACGTGCATATCCCGTTCTGCCGCAAGATCTGCTTCTACTGTGCCTGCAACAAGATCGCCACCAAGAACACCGCCCTTGCCGTGCCTTACCTGGCCCGCCTCGACCGCGAAATGGCGCTGACCGCACGGCACATCGATACCCGGCGTCCGGTCAAGCAGCTGCACTGGGGCGGCGGCACGCCGACTTTCCTGACGCTTGACCAGATGAGCGAGTTGATCGACTGCCTCGACGCCCGCTTCGGTCTATCAAGCGACCCCGAGCGCGACTACGCCATTGAAATCGATCCCCGCGAAGCGGATGTGTTAACCCTGCGCCACTTGCAGTCGCTGGGCTTTAACCGACTGAGCCTCGGCGTTCAGGACCTTGATCCCCAGGTGCAGCGCGCGATCAACCGCCACCAGCCACGAGTGCTCACCGAAACGCTGATGGACGAAGCCCAGCGACTGGGCTTTCGCTCGCTCAACCTGGACCTTATCTACGGCCTGCCGCTGCAAACGGCGGACAGTTTTGCACAGACACTTCGCCAGGTCATCGACCTGAACCCGGCGCGCCTGTCGGTGTTCAACTATGCCCACCTTCCAGAGCGTTTTCCGCCCCAGCGGCGCATTCGCCAGCAGGACCTGCCCGACGCCGACGAGAAACTGGCCATGCTGCGCGTCACCATCGACATGCTCACCGATGCCGGCTATGTGCATATCGGCATGGATCATTTTGCCCGGCCGGACGACAGCCTGACCCTTGCCCAGCAAAACGGCACCCTGCAGCGCAACTTCCAGGGTTATTCCAGCCACGCCCAGTGCGACCTGATCGGTCTGGGCGTATCGGCCATTTCGCGTCTGGAAGACAGCTACGCGCAAAACACCAGCACCCTCGCCGACTATGAAGCGGCCCTCGATCAGGGCCGGCTCGCAATCCAGCGGGGCTTGCGTCTCACTCTGGACGACCGTATCCGGCGCGATGCCATCGAGCGGCTGATGTGCGATATGCGCCTGGACCTGACCGCCCTCGGCGAGCGCTGGCAGATCGACCCTCAGGACTATTTTAAGGAAGCCCTGGCCACGCTTGTCCAGGCGCAGCAGGACGGGCTGGTCAATCTCCACCAGGATGTCATCACCGTCACCTCCGTCGGGCGCCTGCTGGTGCGCCATCTGGCCATGGCGTTTGACGCACACTTACCGTTGCAGACGCCTCAGCGATACTCAAAGATTATTTAGCGGTTGTTAAGCATGCACGCCCGATTACATAATGGCAGGACGCGTTCCCTGATGGAGACTTGTATGCCGGAACCTTCGCGTCATCGGCGTGCCGTATTGCACGAAGCGCGCTGCCAGACCTGCAGCCTGAGCTCCCTGTGCCTGCCGCTGGCGCTGGAGCTTGAGGACATGGATCAGTTCGATGCGATCATAAGGCGGCGAACGCCGCTCAAGAAAGGTGAGCACCTGTTCCGCCAGGGAGATGCATTCACCAGCGTCTATGCGGTGCGCTCGGGCAGCCTCAAACAGGTCACCACCGAAGGCGGCGGTAACGATCAGCTGACCAATTTCTACCTGCCAAGCGAATTGGTGGGGCTGGATGCGATTGACGAACCGCACTATCCGGGTAGCGTAATTGCACTGGAAACCACGACGGTGTGCGAAATTCCTTTCGACCGGCTGGACCACCTATCGGAAAAGCTTCCGGAGTTACGCGGCCAGCTGTATCGCAGCATGAGCAAGGAGCTGCGCAACGACCGGCGCATGATGCGGCTGCTGTCGCGCAAAACCGCCGACCAGCGCCTGGCAAGCTTTCTGATCACGCTCTCCGACCGCTTCCGGCGACGGGGATACTCGCCTTACAGCTTTCGGCTGTCGATGCCCCGAGCCGACATCGGCAACTACCTGGGGCTCGCCGTGGAGACCGTCAGCCGGATTGTCAGCCGTTTTCAGTCGCAAGAGGTTGTCGCGGTTTCAGGCCGCGAGGTACAGATTCTCGATATGGCGAGGCTCAAGCAGCTCGCCGAGGAAGAAAGCCCGGACACCTAGCCGACGTTGAGCGCCTGAATACGCCCCTCCATCAGCGCTGCCTGCTTGGCCTCCAGCCCGGCAAAGTCGAACAGGTCGCGGTCGGCAAGCTGCGAGGGGGCGACGTTGGTTACGGCCTTGAACATGCTTTCCAGGCGGCCCGGGTGATGTTTGTCCCAATCGGCCAGCATGTCCTTGACCACCTGCCGCTGCAGATTGGGCTGCGAGCCGCACAGGTTGCAGGGAATAATCGGAAACGCCATCGCCTGGGCGTACTCGGCAATATCCGCCTCCTTGCAGTAGGCAAGCGGGCGGATGACGATATTCTTGCCGTCGTCGGAGAGCAGCTTGGGCGGCATCGACTTGAGCGTGCCACCGAAAAACATGTTCAAAAACAGCGTCTCAAGAATATCTTCCCGATGGTGGCCCAGGGCAATCTTGGTGGCGCCAATCTCTTCAGCAAACCCGTACAGCGACCCGCGGCGCAAACGCGAACACAGCGCGCAGGTGGTTTTGCCTTCCGGTGTCTTCTCTTTCACCACCGAGTAGGTATCGCGCTCCAGGATATGGTATTCCACCCCGCGTTCCTTAAGGTAGGCGGGCAACACATGTTCGGGAAAGCCCGGCTGCTTCTGATCCATGTTGACGGCGACCAGTGAAAAGTTCACCGGCGCGTTGCGCTGCAGGCTGAGCAGCATCTCAAGCATCGTATAGCTGTCCTTGCCGCCGCTTAAGCACACCATGACGCGGTCGCCCTCGTCGATCATGCGATAATCAATGATCGCGTTGCCCACTTCGCGGCGCAGCCGCTTTTGCAGCTTGTTGAACTCACACTTGTGTTTGGCCGCGTGATGCTCAGCCGACTCGGATAAGCGGGCCGCTGCGTCGCTGGTCGCCGACGCGGGGTCGAAATGATCAAGGTGATGTTGCATGGTATAAGCACTGCCGATAGTCAGAGAAGCAATCGGTATTCTAGCAACTCTCTGCGCCCTGGCCCAACCGCTTGCCGCTATGAGGCGGCGTCGACCTCCGTGCGCTTCAGGCGCAGATACAAAAGCGCGCTTGATGTGGCATCTTCCAGCGCTCGCTGAGGCGCATGGCTGGGCACCTGCCAGCAATCCAGCGCCTGGGCCAGCTCGGCCTCCTGCTCCACCTGCGGATGCAGACGGCGCAGGTGGCGCTGGTGCAGCTTGGTTACATCCACGCGGGCATTGGGCAGGCCAAACCCCAGGTGGCGTCGCAGCTGCTCCTCGAGCGGCGCAAGTCGCTGCTCCAACTGCCAGCCGATAATCGGGCGGTTGCCGATAAACTCCACCAGTGAACGCAGGCTTTCGACATTGAGGGGCATCGTCGTCTCGACGTTGTAGAGCAGCTGATGGCGGCGCTCGGCGGCGGCGCTGTCGCGAACGCCTTCACTTAACGCCGCCACCCAGGCACGACTGGTCAGGACCTGGTGCTGGCGTAGCGTCACCGCCGCCACGCTCATGACACCGTGGTGGGCAAAGCAGGTAAGCGCTACCAGTTCATTGCCCAGATAAGGCTGGAAGAGCCACGCGTAGGGGGATGCTTGATAACGGCGGCGCTCGCTTTCCCGGCGCAGCAGACCGCCAAGCCACCCGAAGGGGGCGTCCAGATAATGTCGACTGATCACGAATACTCCAAGTGGTAGCGATGCGAAAGGCGCTGCTTGAAATCCTTGACGATATGCAGCGCCTCGCGCAGTAAATCGCGCTCTAACGAAGATAAATCCTGCACGACGACCCGGTTGGAACGCTCCTGCTGCTCGGCGGACGCATCGTCGGAGAATGCCTGAAGCTGCTGCTTGAGCCGCAGCTCGGTAAACAGCGCCAGGGCTTCGCCGAGGTCGTCAGCAAAGCGCCGGTTGAGCCGGCCATCCTCGGCGAGGGCATCCAGCCGGTCCAGCGTTGAGGTCGCATGGATACGCCGCTCAAGCGCCATGGTGCGGACACCGTGCACGATGGGAAAAATACCGCCTTTCTTGATATCGATGCCGTGCTGGGGTTTCTTCAGCGAACCAAACAGCGTCAACGGGGTGGAAAAGCGCAGCGCAGTGCGGGCGAAATACGACAGCAGCAACTCGTCCCGGGAGCAGCGCTCGAATAGCTCCTCACGGACGCTTTCCAAAAGGCTCGGATTGCCCGCGACACCGTGGGCGTCGAGCATGATGGCCAGTTTCATCAGGCTATCGCCGTCGCGCGCACTGGCCCAGCGGGCAATGTGGCCTTTCCACTGGCTGACCGTGGCGACCCACTCCGGGTTCGATACCATGATGTTGCCCGGACAGGGCGGGTACCCCAGCTCGATGAGGGTCTCTGTCAGGCGCTGCATGTCCTTGCCCACGTCGGGCCATTCGGCATCGTCAGCGAGAATCAGCCCATTATCCTGATCGGTCTTTAAGATCTGCTCGCCGCGACCCTCGCTGCCCATGACCATCATGCAGCTGTGCTGATGATGCGCTGGGTCGATGGTAAACGCCCAGGCCTTACTCATAATGCGGCCATTGAGCGCCGCCAACAGGTCCATCGCAAAACGCAGCTTGACGCCCTGGGCCATCAAGGCATTGACCAGTTCCGGGGTACGGCGGCTGGCGGCGGCCAGCGCCGGTAAATCGCCGGCCTGCTCCACCTGAAGGCTGACCACATAGCTGCGACTCGAGAAATAACTCAGCACGTCGGTCAGCTCGACCACACCGACGACCTTGGCCTCGTCCATCACCACGACCCGCGTTACCTTGTGGCGGGTCATGCTGACCAGCGCCTCAAACAGGTATTGACTGGAGGTAACGGTCACCAGGGTATATTGGGCGATATCGGCAAGCGGCGTCGTGACTGGATGTTCCGTCAGTACGATCGCGTTGAGCAGATCGGTCTTGGTCACCACCCCTGGCTGGCTTGAGGCTTCCACCAGCAGGCTGTCGGCATGGGTGTCATTCAGCGTGCGCACGGCGGTGACGATGTCGGCATCAGCGGGCAGCAACAACGGTGGGCGCATGCACTCGCTGACGCGGGCCAGCATGAAGCCTGCCATGGTCACGCCACCCTCGGCACGCTTTTCAGTCAGCAGGCGGGCCTTGTGAGCGAGCGACTGGCGGAAGAATTGATTGAACTCGGGATACTCGTTGCACAGCGTCTTGAACAGCGCCTTGGGCATCAGATAACACAGGCATTCCTGCTCCGCCTGAAAGCGGTAGCGGCTCTTGCCGTTGAGAATACTGATCGCGCCAAACAGATCGCCCGCCGTGTAATGGCCGATGCGTGAAGCCGACGAAGGCAAGGTAGGGTCGAGCTCAGCGACCTCCCCTTTGTGAATCAGATAAACGTACTCGCCGGCTTGGCCTGTTTCGACGATAATCGCGTGACGTTCAAAGTAGGCGAGATCCATGCCGCGCCGCACATGTTCTTTCCCCTTGGCATCCAGCAACGAAAACGGGGGCTGGGAAAGGTCTACATCTACCATGGGCATGACCTCGACATGATGATTAAGCGGAGTAAGCAAACCTCATTACTAACGCCACGACTCGACTACCACTTTGGTTTATTGCGCTAATGTCTAACTTACTTTATTAACTTTAGCGACCTGAAATAAGCAAAATAGGTAATCACTCTTGGGCTGATAAAAAATAATGGCAGGCCAGTTTCTGAACATAGCAAACAACGCTGCATCCCCCCCACCTAGACCATCGTCCCATGACGCTAAGAAAACCTTACCCCAGCATGCTAAAAGTCCATAAAAAGGCCCGTTTTCAACCGATTGGCTACTTTTTGCTCACCACCAAAGTTTATTGATACCAAAGTCTGGGATTTATTTTTTGCATTTATTGCCCAGTATTGTCACTGAGTCATGCAGGGTAATCGCACGTCATTGCGCCACTCCCCATCCACCTTTTGCCGGGTGACGTGTTAACTGACAGCTGATTCATGACAAACGTAACTGAGTGGTTCCAAAAACGTGCGATTGGTCTGATGGGTCAACCGCTATTCCGAGTGAACTTTCCAACCTAAAAACACAAGTGGAGAGCAACACAATGGCAGACGACAAATCCAATGCTGCTGAATACTGGAAAGCCAACGTCCGTACCATTATCGGATGCTTGGCGGTCTGGGCATTCGTTTCTTACGGCTGCGCTATTCTATTCCGCCCGATACTTGCCTCTATCCCAGTCGGTGGTACCGACCTGGGCTTTTGGTTTGCTCAGCAAGGGTCAATTCTCACCTTCATCGTCTTGATCTTTTTCTACGCGTGGAAAATGAACAAGCTCGATGAAAAATTTGGCCTTGGGGAGTAAGCCGGTATGAGCCAATTTGCAATCAACCTACTCTTCGTGGGTGCCTCCTTTGCCTTGTATATAGGCATCGCGATCTGGGCACGCGCGGGATCGACGAAAGACTTCTACGTCGCCGGTGGCGGTGTTCACCCGATCACCAACGGCATGGCCACTGCGGCCGACTGGATGTCAGCGGCATCGTTCATCTCGATGGCCGGCCTGCTGGCGTCGGGCGGTTACGCCAACTCCACCTTCCTGATGGGCTGGACCGGCGGCTACGTAATTCTGGCCATGTTGCTTGCGCCTTACCTGCGCAAGTTCGGCAAGTTTACCGTGCCCGACTTCATCGGCGACCGGTTCTACAGCAACACGGCCCGTCTTGTGGCGGTTATCTGTCTGATCGTGGCCTCGGTGACCTACGTTATCGGTCAAATGACCGGTGCGGGCGTGGCGTTCTCGCGCTTCCTGGAAGTGCCTAACACCGCCGGCATCTGGATCGCGGCCTTTATCGTCTTCCTGTACGCCGTTTTCGGCGGCATGAAGGGCATCACCTATACCCAGGTGGCGCAGTACATCGTACTGATCATTGCCTACACCATCCCGGCGGTGTTTATCGCCATGCAGCTCACCGGCAACCCCATTCCCATGTTCGGCATGTTCAGTACGCATACCGAATCGGGCGTACCGTTGCTCACCAAGCTCGATGACGTAGTCAGTGCCCTGGGCTTCCAGGACTATACCGCCGACGTCGACAACAAGCTCAACATGGTGCTGTTCACCCTGTCGCTGATGGTCGGTACTGCGGGTCTGCCCCACGTTATCATTCGCTTCTTCACCGTGCCGAAAGTGGCGGATGCTCGCTGGTCAGCTGGCTGGGCGCTAGTGTTCATTGCTCTGCTGTACCTCACCGCACCGGCGGTTGGGTCCATGGCGCGCTTGAACCTCGTGACCACGGTCTATCCGGAAATGGCCGGTCAAACGGAGAACTACGCTGACGCTGCCGAAGAAGCCCTGCGCTACGAGGATCGTCCCGAGTGGTTCCGCACCTGGGAAGATACTGGCCTGTTGACGTTTGAAGACAAGAACGACGATGGCCGCATCCAGTTCTACAACGACGGTTCAGACTTTGAAGATCGTGGTTGGGAAGGCAACGAACTGGACGTCAACAACGACATCATGGTGTTGGCGAACCCAGAAATTGCCAACTTACCCGGCTGGGTCATTGGCTTGATTGCAGCAGGCGGTATCGCCGCGGCGCTATCCACGGCGGCGGGTCTGTTGCTTGCGATTTCGTCCGCGATCAGTCACGACTTGATCAAGACCATGATCAATCCCAAGATATCCGAGAAAGGCGAGATGTTGGCGGCGCGAATCTCCATGGCCGGGGCGATATTACTTGCCACGTATCTGGGGCTTAACCCACCCGGGTTTGCGGCGCAAACCGTTGCGCTGGCCTTCGGTATTGCCGGTGCATCGTTGTTCCCCGCACTGATGATGGGTATCTTCTCCAAGAAGATGAACAACTCAGGCGCTGTCGCAGGCATGCTCAGCGGTTTGATCTGTACCCTGCTGTACATCTTCACCTACTTGGGCTGGTTCTTCGTCCCCGGCACGAATATGCTGGCCAACGAACCTGCACAATGGATATTCGGTATTTCACCGCTGTCCTTCGGTGCGGTAGGCGCGATGATCAACTTCGCCGTGGCCTTCGCGGTCTGCAGCGTGACCAAAGCACCGCCGCAGGAGATCCAGGAACTGGTCGAAAGCGTTCGCTATCCGAAAGGTGCTGGCGTTGCCGTCGACCACTAAGTCATAATCTTTCCCTAACCTGCTGACCCAAGTGTCACAGGCTTTGGAACCGACCCGCCATCGGGCTTCCTCCGGGAGGCCCGATGGTTTTTTTAGAAGGACGTATTATGATTTGGCATTTGATTGCCGCGGTGTTTGCAGGTCTGGCGGCGGCAGGGATTGGCTTACTGCTGCGCACGCTAAGTGGCAAGCGACTCCCCAAGTGGATCGTCCCCGTGTGCGGGGGGATAGGGATGATCAGCTACCAGATTCATATGGAGTACTCCTGGTTTGAACATAAGCAGGAGCAGCTTCCCGAGACCGCTGAGGTTATTTCCAGCGAAACCAGCGAACAGGTATGGCGCCCCTGGACGTTCATATTCCCGGTCACCACCAAGTTCAGTGTCGTCGACAGCGACAACGTTCAGTTGGGCACTAGCGGCGATGACCGCCTGGCGCAGTTCATTCTTTATCAGTTCGAGCGCCACTACACCGATGTCATCACCCATCAGCCCTATCTACTCAACTGCGACAGCCGTGAACTGGTGCCGCTTGAGCCGGAAACCCGTGAGCCGCAAGTCGATCAGATGCGCACGCTGCGTGACACCTCGCCACTGCTCAACAATGTCTGCGACGACGCATAACTGCCTCCATTTCACGCCTGACGCCCCATCATATTTCGCCTAGAATGGTGCGCTGGATGAGCGGCCTGATAGATAGGCATAAGGCGGGAGAAGGCTATGTTTCATGGCGGGCTATTAGTCGCGGTATCACTGTTGTATATCGCGGTGCTATTCGCGATCGCCTGGTACGGTGACCGCCGTGCTCGGACGGTCGGCGCCACCCGTCGTCGCCCGCTTATCTACAGCCTCACCCTGGCTATTTATTGCACGTCGTGGACGTTTTACGGCGCCGTAGGCCAAGCGGCAACGGCCGGCTGGTCGTTTGCCAGTATTTTCGTCGGACCGGTGCTGACCTTTTTACTGTTCTGGCCGGTATTGGCGAAAATGATTCGCGTGGCCAAACACCAGAACGTCACCTCCATCGCCGACTTTATCGCTTCGCGCTATGGCAAGACCCAGTCGCTTGCCGCCTTCGCCAGCCTGGTGGCGCTGGTCGGCACCCTGCCCTACATCGCCCTGCAGCTAAAAGCCGTTTCCACCACCTTCAGCGTTTTGACCGATGAAGGCGACATGACCCATGCGCCGCTGTTTGGCGATACCGCCTTTTATGTCGCTGTGGTCATGGCCATTTTTGCCATCCTGTTTGGTACGCGACATACCGATGCCACCGAGCACCATGAAGGCTTGATTCACGCCGTTGCCTTCGAGTCGCTGGTCAAGCTGGTCGCGTTCGTGGTGCTCGGCGCCTTCGTTACCTGGGGAATGTTCGACGGCCTGGGTGAGCTGATGGGCTACGCCGAAACGCACCTGGAACTCCAGCGTCAGCTGGCCAGCCAGGACTTCGGCCAGAGCTTCTGGGCGCAAACCCTGCTGGCCATGCTGGCGATTCTCTGCCTGCCCCGCCAATTCCATGTGGCGGTGGTCGAGAACACCCACCACGACGACGCGACGAAAGCCCGCTGGCTGTTTCCGCTCTACCTGATCGTGATCGCGTTTTTCGTCGTGCCGCTGGCGGCCGCCGGCCTAATGCTGTTTTCCGACACCTCGGTCGAGCCGGACACCTATGTGCTGGCGCTTTCCATGGCCTCCGGCCACGAGTGGCTGACCCTGCTGACATTCATTGGCGGGTTTTCCGCCGCGACCGGCATGGTGATCGTGGCGGCAGTCGCCGTATCGATCATGATCTCCAACGAAATCGTCATTCCCGCGCTGTTCCGCCTGCGCTGGTTCGACACCAAGGCGCGCGATTACGGCCGACTTGTATTGCGCGCCCGCCGGCTGACCATCGTGGCCGTGCTGGCCATGGCCTACGGCTTCTACCAGATGATCGCCGAGTTTACCTCGCTGGCCTCGATTGGCATGTTGTCGTTTGCGGCGGCGGCGCAGTTTGCCCCGGCCCTGATCGGCGGCCTGTACTGGAAGCGCGGCAACCGGCTGGGGGTTATCGTCGGCATGAACGCAGGCTTTGCTATTTGGGCCTACAGCCTGCTCATGCCCGCCATGATCAACGCCGGCGTGCTGCCTGCCGGATGGCTCGAAGGCGGGCCGCTGGGGCTTGCCTGGCTGTCTCCCACGGCGCTATTTGGTCTGAACCTGGGTGACAGCTTCACCCACGGCGTGATGCTCTCACTGGGCGTCAACCTGTTCAGCTATATCTTTGTTTCCCAGGTGACGTCCCAGCGCGTGGTCGAGCGCATTCAGGCATCGCTGTTCGTGGATAGCGTAGAAACCCGCCAGACCTCGGTCAACCGTCCGTGGACCGGCGCTACCACGGTGGGCGACCTGAAGGTGCTGTGCGAACGTTTTCTGGGCGCCGAGCAGGTGAATCGCGCCTTTGAGGACTATGCGCGACGTTCGGGCAAACCATTGGATGACGGCACCCGTGCCTCCATCGACGTGATTCAGTTTACCGAGCGCTTTCTGGCCTCCGTACTGGGCGCTTCCTCGGCGCGTATCGTGGTCAACTCGGCCCTGCAGGGGCGCGGCATCGGGATTTCTGATGTCATCTCGATCGTCGACGAAGCCTCACAGGTGCTCGAGTTCAACCGCGCGCTGCTCCAGGCCACCATCGAGAACATCAATCAGGGCATCAGCGTCGTCGATCAGAACCTGCGCCTGGTGGTCTGGAACCAGCGATATCTGGAGCTGTTCCGTTTCCCTGATCACCTGATTCGAGTCGGCGCACCGATGGACCGTATCTTCCGCTACAACGCCCACAACGGCGAGTACGGCCCAGGCGACCCCGAAGAGCATGTCCAACTGCTGCTCGACAACATCCGCGACGGCCAGCCGCACCGCTACGTTCGCTACCGCCAGGACGGCAGCGTGCTCGAGGTACAGGGTAACCCGATGCCGGGCGGCGGCTTTGTGTACACCTATCAGGACATTACCCAGCAAAAACGCATCGAAGAGGCGCTGATCCGCTCCGAAAACAATATCCGTATCTACACCGATAATGTGCCTGCGCTGATCGCCTACTTCGATAAAGAAGGCCGCTACTTGTTTACCAACCGCGCTTATGAACAGGCCTTTGGTATTGATCGCAACGCGGTGATCGGCAAGCGCTATGAAGACGTGCTGCCCGAGCGCCAGGCCCAGGAGCGGGCACCCTGGGTGGCACTGACGCTTAACGGCGAGCGGGTCAGCTTTGAGGTGGCCATGCCGCTGAACGGCGCCATGCGCCACATGCTGGTGACCTATACCCCGCACTTCGGTGACAGCCAGTCGATACTCGGCTTTTTTGCCCTTTACCAGGATATTACCGAACGCCGCCAGGCGGAGATCGCCCTCAAGGAAACCAATGAAACCCTGGAAGAGCGCGTGCGCGAACGTACCCAGGCGCTCTCCGAGGCCAATGCGGCGCTGCGTCAGGAAAACCGCGTCCGCGCCGAAGCCGAGCAGGCGCTGCGCCAGGCGAAGCAGCTGGCGGAGGATGCCAACGCCTCGAAAACACGCTTCCTGGCCGCCGCAAGTCACGATTTGCTCCAGCCGCTGAATGCCGCCCGGCTGTTCACCTCGGCGCTGATGCAAAACGTCAGCGTGCCGGATACCCAGCGCACCATTGGGCATATCGACAACTCGCTGCAGGCCGCAGAAGAGCTGCTCAGCACGCTACTGGACATCTCCAAGCTCGATGCAGGCGCCCTGACACCGCGACGCAGCCACTTTGCGCTGTCCGATATCTTCCGGCCGCTGCGCGCCGAGTTCGAGGTCATGGCCGATGATCGCGGTCTCGATCTGGTGGTGGTCCCCACCCAGCAATGGGTCGACTCGGACCCGCAAATGCTGCGCCGGATCGTGCAGAATTTTCTTTCCAACGCCATTCGCTATACCCAGGAAGGACGGGTGCTGCTGGGCTGCCGACGCCAGGGCGAGCGGCTGGTGATCGAAGTCTGGGACAGCGGCCCGGGGATCCCAGACTCGAAGCTCAGCGAGATTTTCCAGGAGTTCCGGCGCCTTGATCAGGTATCGCGGCACAAGGAAAGCGAAAAGGGGCTGGGGCTTGGGCTATCGATTGCTGACCGGATGAGCCGGGTACTCGACCACCCGATCAAGGTCCGCTCCTGGGAAGGCACCGGCACCGTGTTCTCGGTCAGCGTGCCCTGCGTTGCCGCACGCGAAACCAGCCCTGAGGATCAGGAACAGGGGCCACGGCGCAGCGGCAACAAGCTGGCGGGCACCCGCATCGTTTGCATCGACAACGAGACGCTGATTCTCGAAGGCATGACCGCCATGCTCAGCGGCTGGGGATGCGAGGTGTTCACCGCCACCAGTATCGGCGGCGCCAAATCGATATTGCGCAACATGGACGGTGACCCGGACGCCATCCTGGCCGACTACCACCTGGATAACGAGGTCACCGGCCTGATGGCCCTGGAAGCCCTTAGCGAGCGTTTGACCAGCGCCGTTCCCGGTATCGTGATTACCGCCGATCGCACCGAAGCGGTGGCCGAAGAGGTCAAGCGCGCCGGGTATCAGCTGCTGCTCAAGCCGGTGCGCCCGGCGGCACTGCGCGCGCTGCTGACGCGCACGCTGCAGGCCAGTCGGGCAGCTAGGGCCTAGCTGGAAGGCCGCTTGAACGAAACTGCCTCCGTGGCAAGACCACGGAGGCAGTTTTTCCTTCTCGCTTCAAGGCGCGAAGCGCCGTGCTTCCCGCTACCAGCGCCGGGCGACGGCCGTCACGACTCAACCTTCGGCGGCTCGACTTCCAGTTTTTGCGCCGCAATGACTGCCTGCGTCCGCGAGTGGACGCCAAGCTTGCGCAAAATCGCCGTGACGTGCGCCTTGATGGTCGCCTCTGACACGTTCAGCTCATAGGCGATCTGCTTGTTCAGCAACCCTTCGGTGAGCATGTTGAGCACCCGGAACTGCTGGGGCGTCAGCGAGGCAATCGCTTCGGCAAAGCGCGACTCTTCCTCGCTGGTTTCTTCCAGCACGCCCGCCAGCGCTTCGGGCAGCCACACCTCGCCCTGCAATATCTCGCCTACCGCTTCGGCGATCAGCTGCAACGAGGAGGACTTGGGAATAAAGCCCGACGCGCCATAGTCGATGGCACGACGCACGACATAGGGCTCGTCGCTGCCGGATACCACCGCCACCGGGATATCGGGCATTTGGCCGCGCAGCTGAATTAGACCTGAAAAACCATGCGCACCCGGCATGTGCAAATCCAGCAGGATGAGGTCGGCATCCGGATGTCGATTGACCACCTCGGTGGTCGCCTCCATGGTGTCGGCTTCGACGATTTCTGCCTGCGGCGCCAGCTGGCGCAACGCCTGGGTGAGCGCTGCGCGAAACAGCGGGTGGTCGTCTGCGACGATAAACTTGTGGGCTACTGCCATGGATATTCCTCCGGTTCCTCAAGCAGCGGGGTTTGCTGCTGCCGCGACGCTAGGCTCATACGGTTGAAGCATGGTACCCCATGGGCTTCGTCATGCCCAAGCATCACATGCACAATTTGTAATGGATTCTTCATCACACACAACATAGCAGTGCCGGCGCGTTGGCCGGCACTGCTGTTTCGTTGCCCTGCTAACGCCAGCTGATCGGTTCAGTCTGGCCGTTACCCGCCTTGATCAGGCGGGCAAACAGTGGGCTACTGGTTGGCGCGATGCTCGATGAGCTCATCCACTACCGAAGGATCGGCAAGCGTGCTGGTGTCCCCCAGGCCGTCGCATTCGTTAGCGGCGATCTTGCGCAGAATGCGGCGCATGATCTTGCCCGAACGGGTCTTGGGAAGTCCAGGCGCCCACTGGATGACATCCGGCGACGCAATGGGGCCGATATCCTTGCGCACCCACTTGGTCAGCTCTTTCTTCAGCTCGTCAGAAGGCTCAACCTCATCGTTCAAGGTAACGTAAATATAGATACCCTGCCCCTTGATGTCATGGGGGAAGCCCACCACGGCGGCTTCCGCCACGGCAGAATGCGACACCAGCGACGATTCGATTTCGGCGGTGCCCATCCGGTGACCGGAAACGTTCAGGACATCATCGACCCGCCCGGTGATCCAGTAGTAGCCATCTTCGTCGCGACGACAGCCATCACCGGTAAAGTACATGTTGTCGTAGGTAGAGAAATACGTCTGGACGAAGCGCTCATGGTCGCCCCAGATCGACCGCGCCTGACCCGGCCATGCATCCAGAATCACCAAGTTACCTTCCGTGGCGCCTTCCAGCAGGTTGCCTTCGTTATCCACCAGGGCGGGCTGAACGCCAAAGAACGGCTTGGTCGCCGAACCGGGCTTGAGCGGCGTAGCCCCCGGCAGCGGCGAGATCATGATGCCGCCGGTTTCGGTCTGCCACCAGGTATCCACGATCGGGCACTTTTCTTTACCGATGACGCGGTAGAACCATTCCCAGGCTTCAGGGTTGATCGGCTCACCCACCGAACCCAACAGGCGCAGCGAATCGCGCTTGCTCGAGTCCATGACGTTGTCACCATGGGCCATCAGCGCGCGCACAGCGGTGGGTGCGGTGTACAGGATGTTGACGTTGTGCTTGTCGACGATCTCGCCCATGCGCCCATGGCTCGGGTAGCTGGGCACGCCCTCGAACATCAGCGTGGTGGCACCGTTGGCCAGCGGGCCGTAAACGATATAGCTGTGGCCGGTCACCCAGCCCACGTCGGCGGTACACCAGTAGACTTCGCCGTCCTGATAATCGAACACGTACTGGTGAGTCATCGCCGCATAGGTCAGGTACCCGCCGGTAGTGTGCTTGAGGCCTTTGGGCGCGCCGGTGGAACCCGAGGTGTAAAGAATGAACAGCGGATCTTCCGCGCCCATGGCCTCCGGCTTGCATTCGGTGGACTGCTTGTCGACCAGGTCGTCAAACCACAGGTCGCGGCCTTCTTTCCATTCAATCTCGCCGCCGGTGCGCTTGACCACCAGCACATTCTGACAGACATCGGTGCCTTCCCGGGTCAGGGCGGCATCGACGTTGTCTTTCAGCGGCACCTGCTTGCCGCCACGCACCGACTCGTCGGCGGTGATGACCAGCTTGGAGTCGGCGCCGATCACGCGCTGGGCAACGGCATCGGGGGAGAAACCGCCGAACACGACCGAATGCACCGCGCCGATACGGGCGCAGGCCAGCATGGCCATGGCCGCTTCAGGAATCATCGGCATGTAGAGGGTGACCGTATCGCCCTTGCCGATGCCCAGCTCTTTCAGACCGTTGGCCAACTGATTGGTGCGCTCGTAAAGCTCACGGTAGCTGATGTGTTTGGCATCGTTGGGATCGTCGCCTTCCCAGATAATAGCGGTCTGGTCGCCGCGCTTCTCGAGGTGACGGTCCAGGCAGTTGGCGGCAACATTCAACTGGCCGTCTTCAAACCAGCGAATATCGACATTGTCACGCGCGAAGGAAGTACTCTTGATGCGAGTAGGCGCCTTGATCCAGTCAAGCCGCTTGGCCTGCTCGGCCCAGAAGCCTTCCGGATCGTCTACCGATTGCTGATACATAGCCTGATAGGTGGCTTCGTCAGCCCAGGCGCTGGCGGCGATATCTTCGCGCACCGGATAGACGTTCTGCTGTTCGCTCATGAAATTGCCTCTGTCCGTGGAAATGCACTCTCTAAAGGAATGTAGCCGATATGACGCATAACGTTACCGGCACCACATAATGTCACCCTAGCATAAACCTCTCAGAGCAGCCTTCCCTTTAGACATTGGTAGTAACATTTTTAATATAAATTACAATAACTTATACTAAAAAGCGGGGCATTATCCAGCACAATAGACCAAGGTCTGAGCACAGTGACGGCAGCGGTAGCGCCGCCCTTTTACCACCAAAGCATGACGCCGCGCCGTCAACTGATGCTGCTGGCAGCCGCATTGGTATCGATAAGGGGCCGGCTGGGCACGGGCAATATCAAAGCGATGGGTGACCCGGGGCGCCAGACCAAACAGGTCGCGCATGACGGTTTTCCACTCGCGCCCGTGGGGCTTCAGACGCGGCCCGTTTTGTAGATGGAACACCAGCCAGTGGGCCATTTCATGAGGGATGACCTCGTCGAAAAACGCGCTGCGGTTTTCATTCAGCAATACCGGGTTGAACCGCAGCCCGCCGCGGCCGAGGTGCGCCTGACCGGCGGAAGCTCCCTTGAGGTCAAACCAGATGCCTGGTCGCGGTAGCCCCGGGTGGACCTCACAGCAGCGCTGCCAGGCCAGATCGGCACGCTCGCGGGCCGCCTGATGCAGCGCTTGCGTCGACAGGGCCGCAAGCGACGCCTCGGGCCAGGGGGGGAGTGGCATGGTATTCATTAATGATAAACTGGTGGTCATCAGGTCATTTTGACTGTTTGTTTCCGCTGCTCATTGACGAGGCTTCTTATGCCAGCGCCCCCCAACACGCCCGAAGAGGCTATTCCGCCGCAGCCGCTGCTTGACGATGATCAACTCGACAGGCTGGACGATTTTCTCGACTCCGATCAGGTCGGTGAAGACGCCCTTGATCTGATCTCAGCGCATGGTTTCCTGGTGGCGCTGGCGGTCGGTCCCAGCGAGGTGCCGCCGAGTCAGTGGCTCGCCGAGCTGTTTCATGGCGAGCCCCAGTACGCCGACGACGCCCAGCGCGACGAGATCATCCAACTGCTCACCCTGCTGCGCGATAACGCCATGGCCGTGCTGGAGCAAGGCGGCCTGCCCGAGCTTCCCTTCGAGCTGACCCTTGACGGCATGGCCGCGGAAGAAACGCCCATTGGCGACTGGTGTGCCGGCTTCATGGAAGGCGTGTTCTGCGATGAAAGCGCCTGGTTCCAGGACGACGAAGAAGCCGCCGCGACGCTGCTGCTGCCGTTCATGCTGCTCTCGGGACTGTTTGACGACGAGCCCGACATGGCCGATATGGCAGACGACCCGGCGCGTCAGGAAAGCCTGGTGGCACAGCTACCCGAGCTGGTGCTGGATCTGTATCTACACTACCGCGTACCACCGGAAACCCCCAAGCCCAAACCGCGTAAGAAATCGCCCGCCAAAGGCAAGGCACGTCGGTAACTACTTGAGGCGCATCACCGCCGCGTCCAGCAGCCCGTAAACCCATTCCCTGGCGCGCTGCGTCCAGGGCCGCGCCGCCCAGCGCGCGGCATCCACTTCATCGCTCGCGGCAAAGTGGCGTTCAAACAGCTGACGTACCTCTTCGGCCAACCCGGGGTCATCGACTTCCTGGTTGGCTTCGAGGTTCCAGTGCAGATTCCAGTGGTCGAAGTTGCACGACCCAATACTCACCCAATCGTCGGCCAGCACAAATTTCGCGTGGATGAACGTCGGCTGAAACTCGTAGATGCGCACGCCCGCTTTGAGCATTGCCTGGTAGAACCGCTGCCCGGCATAGCGCACCCCAGGGTGGTCGTGTTTGGCGCCAGGCAGCAGCAGCCGCACGTCGACACCCCGCCTGGCCGCTCGCGTAAGCCGTCGGCGTAGCGCGAAGGTGGGCACAAAGTAAGGGGTACACAGCCAGATTCGCGTCTGCGCCGTCTCGACCCGACGATGCAGCGAATAGCGAATTGCCTGATAGCGGTAGCCGCGTGCCGACATGGTGCGCCCGCGGACGCCATCGGGGTAGCGCATGGGCTCGCGGGGCGCCGGCAGCGGCTGGCGGGATGCCTGTGCACTGTCCGCCCGGGTCAGCCGCGAACGCCACAGCCGCCTGAACAGCGTCTCCCAGTCGGCCACCACCGGACCCTCAATCCGCACGGCAATTTCATACCAGGCGTCGAGAAACTCGTCGACCGCGCCAAAGCCGCCGGTAAAGGCCACATCGCCGTCCACCACGACGATTTTACGGTGGTCGCGGCTCAGGTTACGGGCCAGGGAATGAAACCCCAGGGGATTGAACAACCGCAGCTGAATCCCGGCCTGGCGCAGGCGATGGCGGTCGTTGCTGGAAAGCCCCATCGAGCCGAAACCGTCCAGCAGCAGGTATACGCTCACTCCGCGGCGGGCAGCCTGCATCAGCGCCTCGCTTACCCGGTCCGCCAGCGTGCCGGACGCCATCAGATAGAGCTCGACCAGCACGTAGTGCCTGGCATGATGAATCGCATCGAGCATGGCCGGTAAAAAGCGCGACGCTTCGGGTAGCAGGGTTACGCGATTACCTTCACGCCAGATCGGCGACATAAGCTCTCCGGGAGGTCATTGACCGTTAGCGGGCCAGGGCGCGATGCACGTACATATCGTAGCGGCTGGTCTTGCCCGTCAGAGTATGCTGAGGGGCGGGACCGGCAATCGGCGGCGCCTTGCGCGGCCGCTTGACCACCACGCGGTGCGTGGCCACGTCCAGAGCCGCTTCCAGCAGGCGCGGCGCATCGTCGTCGTCCCCGGCCAGCTCACGAAACAGGCGCATTTCCTTTTTGACCAGCGCCGACTTCTCGCGGTGGGGAAACATGGGGTCCAGGTGGATGACCTGAGGCTCAAAGCCCGCCTGGGCGACCAGCAGCGCCAACTGCGACGCCGCATCGCCCTCACAGAGCGTCATCCTGGCCGCGATCGCTGCGGTCTCGGGGGCCTTGGCGGCGCGCGCCAGGCCATCGCCGAGCAGCGCCGCAATGGCCGGTACACGCTCGATCAGCAGCACCGGCGCGCCCAAACTAGCCAGGACGAAGGCATCACGCCCCAGCCCCGCCGTAGCATCCACAATCTGGGGGCTTATGCCCTTGCTCAACCCGCAGGCCTTGGCAATCAGCTGTCCACGACCGCCACCGAACTGTCGTCGGTGGGCCGCTCGCCCGGCCACAAAGTCGACGCCGAGCGGCTTGCCGAACTGGCGCTCGTCGCCTTTCAGCACCAGTTGACCGTCGCAGTAGGCAAGCGCCAACCCGGCGGGCAGCGCGCCAACGTCGGGTAGCGTCATGCAGGCTTTTTCCAGGCCACCTGGTTGCGCAGGTACACCGGCTGCACCGCATGGGCCGCCTGCCCCAGCCCGGCATCGAAGTCGCGCGCGGTCAGCCAGGCCATTTCCTCGGCACGCGGTTCAAGGTCGGTGAGGTGCTGGGTCATGCCCGCCTGCAGCTCGGTGCTGAACTGATCCCAGAGCGTAAAACCGGAGCCCACGCCGACCCAATCAGTTTCATCGTCGGGTAACGTCACCGCCCCAGGGGCCAGGACCGCCTCATCGCCCTGCCGGCGCAACGTGTCGTTCAGGCAGTGCCAGGTCGCCGCATAGACCTCGCCCATGCGGGCATCCAGCGCGGTGATCACATGGCGCAGGTGATAGCGCCGATGCGCCTGGAGCGCCAGCGCTTCCAGCGTGGAAATCCCCAGCAGCGGGCAATCGAGCCCGAACGCCAGGCCCTGGGCGGCGCCCGCCGCAATACGCAGTCCGGTGAAAGCGCCGGGGCCCCGGCCGTAGGCGATCGCGTCCAACTGGCCAGGCGTCAGTTGGGCGTCAGCCAGCACCTCGTCGACCATCGGCAACAGCCGCCGGGTGTGCCCACGCGGCGTCAGCTCATAGCGCGCCATGCATTCGCTGTGATCGCCGTCCCGACGCAGCAGGGCGGCCGAGCAGGCACTGGAAGACGCGTCGAGAGCAAGAAAATAGTGCGACATAGCGGTTCGCCACTCGTGATAGATAAACTGGCATTATACCTTTGCCTTGCCCTGACGACGATGGCCCGCACTTGGCGGGCCATCGCATGCAGGCGCAGCACTCTCAGCGGGTACTTAGCTGAGCGCGTTTTTCACCTGGCGGGTAATCTCGTCTACGCTGCCCACCCCTTCAACGCGATGATATTGCGGCGCGGCGTCGGGGTCTTCCTTGGCCCACTGCCGGTAGTAATCCACCAGCGGGGCGGTTTGATCGTGATAAACCGCCAGGCGGTTGCGTACGGTCGATTCCTGATCGTCTTCCCGCTGGATCAGGGCTTCGCCCGTCACGTCATCCTTACCGGGCTCCTTGGGCGGATTGTACTCGATGTGATAAACACGACCCGAGGCTGGGTGCACGCGACGCCCGGCCAGGCGATTGACGATCTCTTCATCGGGCACGGCAATTTCCAGCACGTGATCGAGCTTCACGCCGCCCTCTTTCATGGCGTCCGCCTGAGGGATTGTGCGCGGAAAACCGTCGAACAGAAAACCATTTGCGCAGTCGGGTTGGCTGATGCGCTCCTTGACCAGATCAATGATGATGTCGTCCGATACAAGACCACCGCTGTTCATGATCTCTTTGACCTTGAGTCCCAGCTCAGTGCCATCCTTGATTGCCGCGCGCAGCATATCCCCGGTGGAAATCTGGGGGATGTTGTAACGCTCACAGATAAACTGAGCCTGAGTCCCCTTCCCCGCACCGGGGGCACCCAACAGGATTAAACGCATGGCACTGCTCCTTGAATAATAGAAATGCAAAAAATCGATTAGCCGACAATAACCGTGCCGTTCAGGCGACACAACTCCCCAAAAGCCTGAGAGCACCGCTTGGAAGGCATTTTTTTTAAATAAAAACAGCTGAGTGACGCACAATTTGTACTTTGGTCGCCCTCGCGAACAACATCGCCCTCCCCAAACACAAGCGGCGCCCCTTCGGGCGCCGCTTGCAGGACCTTGCTAAAGCCCTTACAGCAATAACCGACGGATATCGGTCAGCACGTCCGCCAGGAACGCGGTGAAGCGTGCAGCATCCGCGCCGTTAATGGCCCGGTGGTCGTAGGAAAGCGACAGCGGCATCATCAGGCGCGGCTGGAAGCTGCTGCCATCCCACACGGGTTTCATTTGTGATTTTGAAACCCCGAGAATCGCCACTTCCGGCGCATTGACGATCGGCGTGAAGGCGGTGCCGCCAATCGAGCCGAGGCTCGAAATGGTGAAACAGCCACCGGTCATCTCGTCGCGCTTGAGCTTCTTGGTCTGCGCCTTCTTGCCAAGCTCGGCCATTTCCTTGGCAATCTCGATCAGGGATTTTTTATCCGCATCACGCACCACCGGCACCATCAAGCCATCCGGCGTATCGACGGCAATACCGATATGGACGTAGTGCTTCCATACCAGGGTTTCACCGTCACCCTTCAGGCTGACGTTGAACTGCGGGAATTTACGCAGCGCAAACGCGCAGGCTTTGACCATGAACGGCAGCGGCGTCAGCTTGGCGCCCTGAGCCTCGGCTTCGGCCTTCATCGATTTGCGGAAATCCTCGAGCTCGGTGATATCGGCTTCGTCGAACTGGGTCACGTGGGGCACGTTGACCCAGCTGCGATGCAGATTGGTCGCGCCCATCTTGAGCAGGCGACCCATCGGCTTCTCTTCGACCTCGCCAAACTGGCTGAAGTCGACTTCCGGAATCGGCGGAATGCCGGCGCCACCCGTGGCGGCAGGCGCGGCGCCTGGCTGTGCGGAGCCCTGGCTTGCAATCGCCTGCTTCACGTAGGACTGAACGTCTTCTTTAAGCACGCGGTCCTTCGGTCCGCTGGGCTTTACGAGCCCCAGGTCAACGCCTAATTCCCGCGCCAGCATACGTACCGCCGGCCCGGCATGCACCAGCTTGCCGTCACGCGGCTTGTGCGACGCCATCTGCGCTTCGGGGCTCGGTGTGCCGGCAGGCGAGGCCGTCGGCTTGTCGCTTGCCTGGCTGGCACTGCTCTGCGACGCTTTTTCCGACGCGGCCTTTTGGGGCGCGGCTTTTTTGCCACCACCCGCGGAGGCCACCTCGATATAGCCGATGACATCGCCTTCAGAAACCGTGTCGCCCTCTTTGACGGTCAGCTCCAGGAGCTTGCCCTTGTAGGGGCTGGGCACGTCCATGGAGGCCTTGTCGGATTCCAGGGTGATCAGCGGGTCTTCTTCGTTGACTTCGTCCCCGGCGGCGACGCCAATCTCGATAATCGGCACGTCAGACGAGCCGGAAAGATCCGGTACGCGAATCTCTTTGCGCTCCGGTTCGCCGCTAGCGGCGTCTTCCTGATCGTCCGCTTCGGCTTCTTGCGGCTCGCTGCTGGCGTCGCTGGCGGCTTGCGCCTGCGGGGCGTCTTCGGCATCGTCGCCGCCTTCACCCGCGATTTCCATCTGGCCGATCACGTCGCCTTCGGAAACGCTGTCGCCTTCTTTGGCGGTAAAGCTGACAATTTTGCCGCTGTAGGGGCTGGGCACGTCCATGGAGGCCTTGTCAGACTCCAGCGTGATCAGCGTGTCTTCAGCCTCGACCTCATCGCCTTCGCTGACCGCGACCTCGATGATTTCGACGCCGTCGTCGCCACCCAGGTCGGGCACCGTGATATCCACGGTCCGCTTGCCGCCAGACGCTTTCTTGGCGGCGGGCTTGGAGGGTTCCGGCGGCGCCTCTTTGGCAGGTGCCTCTTTGCTTTCGCTGTCGGACGACTCGGCCTTGGCGTCACCGCCGCTATCGCCGCCGCCTTCGACTTCCAGCTCGACGATATCGTCGCCTTCCGAGACGCTATCGCCCTCTTTGACCAGCACTTTGAGAACCTTACCGCCTTTCGGGGCAGGGACGTCCATGCTGGCTTTATCGGATTCGAGCGTGATCAGGGTGTCTTCCGCTTCGATGACATCGCCTTCCGACACCGCAATCTCGATGATTTCGACATCGGTATCGCCGCCGATATCGGGAACTTTGATGATTTCGCTACTCAAGGTCGCGCTCCTTTAAAATCGGATCGAGCCGGCGGGCAATGCCCGCCGGGCAGCGGATCAGCTGGTAAGCGGGTTCGGCTTGTTGGCATCGATGCCGTATTTCTTCAATGCTTCACCAACGTGCTTACGGTCAATGTCACCTCGGTCGGCCAGCGCACGCAGCGCCGCGACGGTCACGAAGTAACGATCCACTTCGAAGAAGTAACGCAGCTTCTCGCGGGTGTCGGAACGGCCAAAGCCGTCGGTGCCCAGCACGGTATAGTCGTTCGGCACCCAGGCGCGCACCTGATCCGCATACAGCTTCATGTAGTCGGTCGACGCGATCACCGGCCCGTCACGGCCTTCAAGGCACTTGGTGACGTGAGGCTTGTTGGCCTCGGCGTCCGGGCTCAGGAAGGCTTCACGGTCCAGCAGCAGCGCTTCACGACGCAGCTCGTTGAAGCTGGTGACGCTCCAGATATCGGCACCGATGCCCCAGTCGCTTTCCAACAACTCGGCGGCGGCTTCGACTTCGCGCAGGATCGTGCCCGACCCCAGCAGCTGCACGCGGCCTTTTTTGCCCTTGGTCTCGCGCAGCAGGTACATGCCTTTGACGATATCGTCGACCGGCACGGTTTCCAGCTCCGGGTGCTCGTAGTTCTCGTTCATGACCGTCAGATAATAGAAGCAGTTCTCCTTGTCGGTGAACATGCGCTTCAGGCCATCCTGCAGAATCACGGCCACTTCGTGGGCATACGTCGGGTCGTAGCTTCTGCAGTTGGGGATGGTCGAGGCCTGGATCAGGCTGTGGCCATCCTGGTGCTGCAAACCTTCGCCGTTGAGCGTCGTGCGCCCGGCGGTGCCGCCGACCATAAAGCCGCGCGCCTGCAGATCGCCTGCGGCCCAGGCCAGATCGCCGATACGCTGGAAGCCGAACATCGAGTAATAGACATAGAACGGCAGCAGCGTGACGTTGTTGTTGCTGTAGGAGGTCGCCGCGGCAATCCACGCCGACATGGCGCCCGCTTCGGAAATACCCTCCTCGAGAATCTGGCCCTTCTGATCTTCACGGTAGAACATGATCTGGCCTTTATCGACCGGCTCATATTTCTGACCTTCAGAAGTGTAGATCCCCAACTGACGGAACATGCCTTCCATACCGAAGGTACGCGCCTCGTCAGGAATGATCGGCACCACTTTCTTGCCGATTTTCTTGTCCTTGACCAGCCCGTTGAGCACGCGCACAAAGGCCATGGTGGTAGACACTTCGCGGCCCTTGGAGCCGCCCATCTGGGAGGCAAAGGCCTTGTCTTCCAGGGTGGGGATTTCCAGCGACTCAAAGTCGCTGCGACGCGCCGGCAGATAACCACCCAGGCGCTCACGCTGCAGGTGCATGTACTTCAGCTCGGGAGAATCTTCTTCCGGCATGTAGTACGGCACGTCTTTGAGCTGTTCGTCGGTGAGCGGAATGCCGAAGCGGTCGCGGAAGGTCTTTAGCGCTTCGTACTCCATGCTCTTGACCTGGTGCGCTTCGTTGGCCGCTTCGCCATCGCCGCTACCCATACCGTAGCCTTTGACGGTATGCGCCAGGATCACCGTCGGCTTGCCGTTGGAGGTGTTGACCGCTTCGTTGTAGGCCGCGTACACCTTGAACGGGTCGTGGCCACCGCGGTTGAGCTTCCAGATATCCTCATCGGAGAGGTGCTTGACCATCTCCTCGGTTTCCGGGTACTTGCCGAAGAAGTGCTCACGGGTGTAAGCGCCACCGTTGGCCTTGTAGTTCTGGTACTCGCCGTCGACCGCTTCGTCCATGCGCTTTTGCAGGACGCCTTTCTTGTCCTTCTCGAACAGCGGATCCCAATGGCGACCCCAGACAACCTTGATGACGTTCCAGCCCGCACCGCGGAACACGCCTTCGAACTCGTCCATCACGCGGGAGTTGCCGCGAACCGGACCGTCAAGACGCTGCAGGTTGCAGTTGATAACAAAGATCAAGTTGTCGAGGTTTTCGCGCCCGGCCAGCGAAATGGCGCCCAGGGACTCCGGCTCGTCGCACTCGCCGTCGCCCATGAAGCACCAGATCTTACGGTCATACATGTCTTTAAGCTCACGGTGATGCAGGTACTTCATCACGTGCGCCTGATAAATCGCCTGGATCGGGCCCAGCCCCATCGAGACGGTGGGGAACTGCCAGTAGTCCGGCATCAGCCATGGGTGCGGATAAGACGACAGGCCATCGCCGTCGACTTCCTGACGGAAGCGATCCATCTGCTCTTCGGTCAAACGACCTTCCAGATAGGAACGCGCGTAAATGCCCGGCGCCACGTGCCCCTGAATGTAGATCAGGTCACCTTCGAAGTCGCCCTGCGGCGCGCGGAAGAAGTGGTTGAAGCCCACATCGTAAAGCGTTGCCGATGACATGAAGCTGGCGATGTGACCGCCCAACCCTGGCTTGGCGCGATTGTTCCGGATCACCTGCGCAATGGCGTTGTAGCGGATCAGGGAGCGGATACGACGCTCCATGAACAGGTCGCCGGGCATCGGCGCTTCGCGGTGAACCGGAATCGTATTGCGGTGCGGGGTTGTCACCGAGAAGGGCACCTTCATCCCGTCGCGGCGCAGGCGATCCGCCAGGCGGGTCATCAGGTAGCGGGCACGATCTTCGCCCTCACGATCCAGTACCGATTCCAGGGAATCTATCCATTCCGTGGTTTCGACCGGATCGAGATCTTCTCTTGTCTCCAGACTCATAGAGGTCTCTCCGAATGACGATAAATGACGATGAGCCCCGCTAACCCTTCGGGCCTGGGGCGGCTGCGGTGATTCGCCACCACAGGCATACAAGTAGCCGACGCCGACGCGCCGTGCTGGTGGTTTTCGTTCTACATTCAACAAGCTACGTGCCTGACGATGTAGTAAAGCTACATATGGGTAGTAAATGTTAGCCTTTTGTAGAGGTGAAGATACCGCAAAGTCGCCACGCTGCCAATTCCGGCGGAAGGGAAAAAACTATCGAAAACAAACTATTGCACCGCAACATAAGCAGTTGTTAAGACGTTGAAAGACACATAAAAGTGCACGCCCATGTAGTCAAACTACCGTTTCATTGCTTGCTTTCACCGTGACTTAAATCACTTTTCACCTCGCCAATTGCTGGTGCAAATAGGCCCAGTCAAAGGCCGGCCCGGGGTCGGTTTTGCGCAGCGGCGCCACACGGGCGTGGCTGGTAATTCGCCCAGGCGTGATTGCCGGATAGCGCGCCCTGAGCCATTTAATCGCCTCTGCCAGGTGGGCATATTGCGCTTTGGTAAAGGAGGTGGCGTCATCCCCTTCAAGCTCGATGCCCACCGTGAAGTCATTGAGCGCCTTGCGCCAGCGCAGCTGGTTCGGGTCCCACCAGCAGGAGCGCCCCGCGTGCCAGGCACGCCGATCGGTATCGACGAACTGAATACACTCACCATCGCGGCGAATCAGCATATGGGCCGACACGCGCAGGTGGGCAATGGCGGCAAAATAAGGATGCGCCTGGGGGTCCAGCCGGTTGGTAAATAGCGCTTCGATGGCAGCCCCGTGAAACTGGCCGGGCGGCAGGCTGATGGCATGAATCAGCAGCAACGACACCTCATCGTGGGGGCGTTGGTCGGCATTTGGCGAGACCACCCGGCGGGCGGATGGCCACCAGCCCGGTGAAGAATCTGGATCAGTCACGCAAGGACTCCTCTACGTTGGCGCACTCTTTCACTATAATGCCGGGCATAGACGCTAACGCCCAGAGAATTGACTGCTATGCATTACCAGACCGCACTTGCCGAAGAAATCCGTTCCAGCGCTGCTCGCCTGCTGGCCGAAGACGTGGGACCGGGCGATATCACTGCCGAACTGATTCCCGATCAGCAGTGGGCGACCGCCGAAGTGATTACCCGGGTCCCCGCCGTACTCTGCGGCGTGGCCTGGGTCGACGATATTTTCCGCCGCCTGGATAGCCGTGTAGCACTCCGCTGGCAGGCCGCCGACGGTGACCGGCTGGACGCCGGGCAGTGCTTTCTGACCCTGGAGGGGCCAGCCCGCAGCCTGCTGACCGGGGAACGCGCAGCGCTCAACGTGCTGCAGACCCTGTCCGCGACCGCAACCGCGACGCGAGCCTACGTGGATCTCATTGCCGACACGGGTGTGCGCCTGCTGGACACCCGCAAAACACTGCCGGGCATGCGGTTGGCGCAAAAATACGCCGTGATGTGTGGCGGCGGCCACAACCATCGCATTGGGCTGTGGGATGCGTTTTTGATCAAGGAAAACCACATCGCCGCCTGCGGCGGCATCCAGGCGGCCGTCGCCCAGGCGCGCAAGCTGGCCGCCGAACTCCCCGTCGAGGTGGAAGTCGAAAACTTTGCCGAGCTCGAGCAGGCGCTGGCGGCCAAGGCGGATGTCATCATGCTGGATAACTTCAGCCTGGATGAGCTGCGCACGGCGGTGGAGCTGACGGCGGGCAACGCCACCCTTGAAGCCTCGGGTAACGTCGACGCCACGACGCTTTTGGCAATTGCCGAGACGGGGGTGGACTGTATTTCCTGCGGCACCCTGACCAAGGACATCAAGGCCATTGACCTGTCCATGCGGGTCACCCCTCAAGCGACTCCCTGAACGCGGGTCATCAGGTCTCGACGGCGTTGAGTCGCTTCTGCAGCCGAAAACGCTGAAGCGACTCGCCGCCGCGCTCGACCCATTGCTCGCCCAGGTTCTCCCAGCCACGCCGCAGCAGCCGTTCGTAGAGCGTCAAACTCGCTTCGATCTGAATACGGTCGACACCCTGCTCCAACAGGCAGCGTTCAGCGTGGATGAGCAGCGTAGTGCCGATCCCCCTACCGTTGAGCGATGGCCATACGTAGAGCGTTTCGACCCGACCGGCGGGCACATCGAGCTCGATGAAGCCGACACAGCGTCCATCGCAGACGGCCACCAGGGTCGTGTAGAGCGCTTGGCGGGCGGACCAGGCGCTGGCCTCGCGGGGCAAAACGTTGGCCCATGCGCGCCGCTGCGCCAGGCTGTAGCGCGTCGCGGCCCCTTGCATGACCGCGTGGTAAAACACCTCCGCCTGGTCGGCGGCGTCTCGCGCACGCGCCAAACGGTAGGTCACGCGCCGCGTCGAGGACTTGGCAGTCTGATCGTCTGTCATGTTTCACCTTGTGGGCGTTAACGCTTTCTTTTTCAAGGCATGCCCTGCGCCACTGCGCTAAGAACACGGCTGTTTTATACTCGGCAACCTGGTTTTCCCTTTGATGAGGCAGTGTGATGCTCCATGCCCCTCCCGGCGAGTCTTTTGCGCTGACACCGATCGGCTATGTGATAAGCGACTACGCCGACAAATTTGGCGTCCCCCGCCAACCTGGGCTGGCACCGGCCGCCAACGCCCGGCTGGTCCTCAGCCCGCCCTATGACGACCCTCTCGCCGTGCGCGGCCTGGAGGCGTTCAGCCATGTGTGGATCAGTTTTGTGTTTCATCAAAGCCCTGAGCGCTGGTCGCCGCTGGTCAGGCCGCCACGGCTGGGCGGAAACCGCAAGGTCGGCGTTTTTGCCAGCCGCAGTACCCATCGCCCCAACCGGCTGGGGCTGTCGCTAGCGACCCTGGACGGCATCGATACCCGCCAAGGCGTCCACCTGAGGCTGTCAGGCTGCGATCTGGTCGATGGCACCCCGGTGGTGGATATTAAACCCTATCTTCCCTGGGCTGAAGCACGCCCGGATGCGCGGGCAGGCTTTGCACCCGACGCCCCCGCTCGGCTGGCGGTGCATTTCAGCGCCGCCGCGCTCGCCCAGCTGGCAACGCGCGACGATCACACCTCGCTCAGGGCGTTGATCGAGCAGGTGCTGAGCCAGGACCCTCGCCCCGCCTACCAGCAACACCGGCCCTCTGAACGGGTATACGGGGTGCGGCTGCGCGATGTGGACGTCAAATTTCGTCCACGCCAAAACGGCGAAGCCACCACGCTGGACGTGGTGGCTATCGATACGTTGGCGCCCGAGCGCTAGCGCGGAAAGGTGATGCCCAGACGGCGACCGACTTCTTCATAGGCTTCGATCACGCCGCCGAGGCCCTGACGGAAACGGTCTTTATCGAGCTTCTCGCGGGTATTGGCGTCCCACAGCCGGCAGCCGTCGGGGGAAAACTCATCGCCCAGCACCACGCTGCCGTTGAACACTCCAAACTCAAGCTTGTAGTCCACCAGCAGCATGTCGCCTTCAGCAAACAGCTGCTTGAGCACATGGTTGACCTTGAAAGTCAGCGTTTTCATCTTGGCAAGCTGCTCAGGGGTCGCCCAGCCGAAGGTTTCCGCCAGCGACTCGTTGATCATCGGGTCGCCTTTGTCGTCGTTCTTCAGGAACAGCTCGAAGGTGGGCGGGTTAAGCGCGATGCCCTCTTCGACGCCCAGGCGTTTCACCAGCCCCCCCGCCGCAATGTTACGCACCACGCACTCCACCGGAATCATGTGCATTTTCTTGACAAGGCTTTCCGTGTCAGAAAGCTGTTTCTCGAAATGCGTCGGGATACCGGCGTCTTCCAACCGCTCCATGATGAAGGCATTGAAGACGTTGTTGACCATTCCTTTCCGCGCCAGCGACTCTTTTTTCTTGCCGTCAAAGGCACTGGTGTCGTCACGAAAGTGCAGCACCAGCAGATCCGGATCATCGGTGGTATAGACAGATTTTGCCTTACCGGCGTAGAGTTCTTGGCGCTTTTCCATGGTAGCTCCGAAAACAGACAAGGGTCGTTAAGTTAACGTAAGTAGCTGGCGATCCGCTCAAGCAGTTCACGCTGATCATCCGGCGTAAACTCTCGCTCGCTGGCATTGACGGCTTTCAGAACCGACTGGTCACCCTGAGACGTTATGTCGAGCTGAATCTCTTGGGACATTCTTCTTACATCGGGACTGAACATGATTTGCAGCGGATTACGATTCCGCTCTCTTTCGGTCATGTACTCGACCAGGAAGGCGTGACTATCCGGGTCGGCAGACAGCAGGTCGCGCTCGCCTTCGCGATCGAAATCCTGCGTCAAATAGTGATGAATTTCGGCCCACACGCGATCGGCATCGTAGGGGATCTCGATTTCCCATGCGTCTCCCTCTTGGCGAATGGCAATGGATTCATCGTTATCCAGCCGCTGCGCGTTCCAGGACGATGCACTGGATGACTCCGTCTGAGAAGACGATGCGCTGTTGGCAAAGTAGTCCTCCATCGCGTCAAGGCAGCTCGTCATGCTTTGCCCACCGCGCTCACAGCGCACCTCGGTGCTGCCTTCGCGCAGCGCGCTCTGCAGGCGGAACTCGGCCTGAGAGGTGACCAGCACCCCTTCGCTGGCACGGCTTTCCTGAACGTTCATACCCCGCTGGCGGACGAAGCTTTCCAACTGCGTCCAGACGCTACCCGGATCGGCGTCCACCACCAGCCAACGCTGATCGCCGATTTCACGGGTTTCGACGTAATCCGCTTGAACGCCACCAATGGTCAGCGGCTGGGGAGGACGCACCTCGGCCACGTCGTCCTGCGCGCGCTGGCTTGAGGCCTCCGGCACCGGCAAGGCATCGCGGTAGCGCTCGGTATTGCGGGTGTCGGGCAATACCAGGGGCGACGCCGGTTCGGCGTTGACGTAGTCCAGATTGCGATCATGGTAAAAACCTTCATCGCGGGCGCAACCGGCAAGTGTCGCGGCCGCCACTACGGCTAGCGGAATCCATTTAAGCGCACGTTGTTCAAACACAGAGCTCATCAAGCCACCTTAACAGTCAACAGGTCGGTTACCTGACGCCTTGGAACCGTGTATCGCCAGGTCGTAAAGAATTTCTCGCGGGCTAGTCTTCCACTACGCCCGCCAGCTGCAGCGCTTCGCTGACCGTGGCGTGATACTTTTCCGACAGCCAGGTCAACGGAAGGCGAATACCCGCGTCCGCGTAACCCATACGATTCAACGCCCATTTTACCGGAATAGGGTTGGACTCGATGCCCAGATTGGTATGTAACGGCATCAGTCGCGTGTTGATCTGGTGCGCCTTATCGGAATCTCCCGCGACGGCGGCAGCGCACAGCTCATGCATGGCGTTAGGCGCGACGTTGGCGGTCACGGAGATGTCACCGTGACCGCCCATCAGCATGAAGTCACAGGCGGTGGCATCGTCACCGGAATAGAGCATGAAGTCGCTGCCCTTGAGGCGAGCGATAAGGTCCTCGGCACGCTCCAGGTTACCCGTGGCATCTTTCAAGCCGATGATATTCCTGACCTCGGCCAGCCTTACGACGGTCTCGTTGTAGAGGTCTGAACAGGTGCGGCCGGGGACGTTGTAGAGAATCACCGGCAGCTTGCTGCCTTCGGCCACGGCCTTGAAGTGCTGGTACAGGCCTTCCTGGGTAGGCTTGTTGTAGTACGGGCAAACGGACAGGCAGTAGTCTGCGCCGACTTCACCGGCATAACGTGCCAGCTCCACGGCTTCTGACGTCGCGTTAGCACCCGTACCGGCAATCACCGGAATGCGACCATCCACTTCCTCGACCACACTGCGTATCACGTCGAAGTGCTCGGCAAACGACATGGTCGTGGGCTCACCGGTAGTGCCCGCCGCGACAATCGCATCGGTGCCATTTTCGAGATGGAAATTCACCAGACGACGAAGCGCCTCCCAGTCGATGTCGCCATTGACTTTCATCGGCGTCGCCAGGGCGACGATGCTGCCTGTGATCATCCGTATTTCCTCACCTGCCAGGGGTTGAATCAAGCGTCCATGTCACACGAGATATGGCGCCGAATCGTTGCGTTACGCCGCCTGCCATCATCTCAACAGGGATCCACAAAGAGCAAATGGTACTCAGGCGGCTCCACCCTGTACAGCGGAAAGCTCGGTGAGTTTTTGCGCTGGAAGATTTTCGCCTTTGACATGCGCCGCAAGCTTGCGTGTAATCGCCGGTGAACGCCACTATCCATAGGAACCTGATATGACACTTGACGTAGGCCAGACAGTCCCCGACTTTTCCGCACCGGCCACGGGGGACACCACCTTTACGCTATCCGACCTTCGCGGCCAACAAGTCGTGGTGTATTTCTACCCCAAGGCAAGCACGCCAGGGTGTACCACGGAAGGCGGTGATTTCCGTGACCGCAAGGTCGATTTCGACGCGGCCAACACCGTGATCGTCGGGGTCTCGCGCGACGGCTTGCGGGCCCAGGAAAACTTCAAAGCCAAACAGGATTTCAACTTTACGCTGGTCTCGGACAAGGACGAAACCGTGTGTCGACTGTTCGACGTGATCAAGCTCAAAAAGCTCTACGGCAAGGAACACCTGGGCATCGAGCGCAGCACCTTTCTGATCGATAGCGAAGGCAAACTGGCCCAGGCGTGGCGTGGCGTCAAAGTGCCGGGTCACGTTGATGAAGTGCTCGCAGCGGCCCAGGCGCTTAACGCGGGTTAACCCAAGGCCGCCACCCGCTTCTGGGTGGCGGCCTGCCTGGCGCTAGGAGCCTGTATGGCTTGGCCGATCGTCGAGAGAAGCACGCTGCTCGTCGCGCCCCTGCATTCCCCGGGGCCAGGCATGTACCAGCGCTTTCAGCAGCGTGGCCAGCGGGATGGCAAAGAACACCCCCCAGAACCCCCATATCCCGCCGAAAAACAGCACCGCCACAATGACCGATACCGGGTGGATATTGTTGGTCTCGGAAAACAGCACCGGCGCGAGGACATTGCCATCCAGCGCCTGGATGATGCCGTAGGCCACCAGCACATAGGCAAATGACTCGCTCAACCCAAAATGGAAGCCGGCCACCGCAGCGACGGGCAGGGTCGCCACGGCCGCACCGATATACGGCACCAGCACCGAGAAGCCGACCAGCACCGCCAGTAGCGCCGTATACGGCAGCCCGAAGAACGAGAAGGTGATAAAGGTGACGGTACCGACAATGATAATCTCGATGAACTTGCCGCGAATGTAGTTGGCGATCTGATCGTCCATTTCCCGCCAGATACGCGACATCAGGGTGCGCTTCTGCGGCAGCAGCGACAGTGTGAAGCCAACCAGCGCCTCCCGGTCCTTGAGCATGAAAAAGACCAGGATCGGCACCAGGACCAGGTAAATAATCAGCGAGAGAATATTGCCAAGCGATGCCAGCGACAGGGTCAGCGCCCGCTGCCCGAGCTGGCTGATTTCACGGCTGGCCACGCCGATCCAGTTCTGCATCTGGTCCGGCGTGATCAGGTTGGGATAGCGCGACTGCAGCTCATCCAGCCAGTCCTGGCCGCTTGCGAACATGCGCGGCGTTTCCTGCACCAGCCCTATCAACTGGTCCCAGATCAACGGCATCAGAATGAACGCCAGCGCCAGCAGTACCCCCACGAAGGCCAGGAATACCACGATCACCGAAAGCAGATGAGGAATGCCGCGCCGGGTGAGCGCCCCCACCACCCCCTGAAGCAGAAACGCAATGACCAGCGCGGTGAAGAACGGAGCAAGCATGCGTCCGAACCAGATCACCGCCGCAAACCCGGCAACAAGCACCACCAGCAGGATGAGGGCTTCTTCATCCGAAAAATAACGATCCACCCAGCTTTTCAGGATCGAGCGCACCGTCATGAGCGCTCACCTTCGGCCTTGCGAAGCCAGTAGTGATAGATATCGCCACGCTGCTCGCGCGCTTCCAGACGATGGGCGCTTTGCTCGGCAAACGCTTCGATATCGCGCCACGAACCGGCATCGGTGGCGCGCACCTCGAGCAGTTGGCCCGCCGCAAGCCCTGCCAATGCCTGCTTGGCTTTCAGCAATGGCAGAGGACAGTGAAGCCCGCAGGCATCGAGCACGGTGTCGGGCTGCAAGCGCGTTGTTTGCTCAATCATTTTACTCCCCTCAAAAAAGACCCTGCACGTATCGGCCATTGTTGCATAGACTGTGCGATATTCACTGCGCATTGATTTAACGGCACTTCATTCCATGAATCAATGTCATCAGTAATGCCTTAGCGCTTTCCATCACCGATGAGGATGCCATGCCGCGCTTTAGTAAAGCTCCAGCAGGCTGGACGCGCGCCTTAGCGCTCGCCTGCACCACCCTGCTGATTCCCTTACCGGGTCTCAGCAACGAGCAGACGCTACCCAGCCTTGGGGGCGGCTATTCGTCGGCAAACGACGAAGAATACCGCCTGGGACGAGCCTGGCTTCGCCAGTTCCGCGCTCATGCGCCCCAGTGGCAGGACCCCATAGCTCACGACTACCTGACCGGGCTGATTGAGCGACTGTCGCCCCATAGCCAGCTGGGCGACCTGGATGTCACGTCCGTGATGGTCGACAACCGCACGCTCAATGCCTTTGCGGTGCCCGGGGGCGTGGTGGGAATCAATGCCGGCCTGTTTGCCTTTGCTGAAGACGAAGGCGCCTTTGTGTCGGTCATTGCCCACGAGCTTGGTCACCTCGCTCAGCGCCACTACGCACGCAGCAGCGAGCGCGCCGAGCAGACACAGCTACCCGCCATGGCCGGAATGCTTGCCGGGATGCTGATCGCCGCGGGTGGCGGCGGTAATGCGGGCATTGCCGCCGCCATGGGCTCCCAGGCGGCGCTCATCCAGGACCAGCTCACCTACTCGCGCCGCTACGAACAGGAAGCCGACCGCGTCGGCCTTCAGGCCATGGCCGATGCCGGCTACAACCCAGAGGCCATGGCCAGCATGTTCCGTAGCCTGCAGCGCATGGCCAGCCTGCAGGGCGGCACGCCCCCCGAATTCCTGTTGACCCACCCGGTCTCGGAATCGCGCCTGAGCGACACCCAGTCACGCGCCGCCCAAATGGACGTTGCCACCGGCTACGGCAGCGATACGCTTTACGACATGATTCGCGGCCGGGCATTGCTGCAGATTCATGAACAGTCGCCCGAGCAGGCCGTTTCGCGCATGGCGCGGGAAAATGCCGACGACACCGCACAGCGCTATGTCAGCGCCTTGGTCGACGCCAAGAACGGCCAGGTGGATACCGCGCTCCAGACCCTTGATCAACTGGCAGACGAACAGCCCGACCTGGCCATGCTGCCGGGCTCGGCAGCAGAGGTGGCGCTTCAGGCACGGCGTTACGACGAGGCGATCCGCCGCAGCCAGCAGCTGTTGCGCCTGATGCCCAACTATCTGCCCGTTCAACTGGTACTCGCCGAAGCGCAGCTTCAGCGCGACCCTGACGCGGCCTACGATGTCCTGCGCGATGTCACCGCACAGCATCCAGAAAACCCACAGGGCTTCAACCTTCTGGCGGAGGCCGCCGGCCGCAGCGGACGTAACGGCTGGGGGCATCTGGCCCGGGCGGAATACCTGCAGTTGACCGGCAGGATAGACAGCGGCATCCGCCAGTTGGATATTGCCGAAGACGCTGCCGAGCGCGAGAACGATCAGCGGGCGCTGGCGCGTATCGAGCGCCGGCGCGAGGATTTCATGGACTACCGGGAGGCGTTGGAAGCGTTTTAGGAACGCCACCACCAACGGCGACGGTTTCAGCCATCAGGCATATCGCTGGCCGGGGCCGCCCGACCAGCGACAACGCTACGCTCAGGCGTTGAAGCCAAGCATCCGCTCGAGCGGCTTGAGCGCCTTGAGGCGTAGCTGACTGTCGACATGGACTTCGCCGCTACCGTCGCGCAGCGCCCCTGCCAGATTATCCAGTGCATTCATCGCCATCCACGGACAGTGCGCGCAGCTGCGACAGGTCGCGCCGTTGCCTGCCGTGGGGGCCTCGAACAGCGTCTTGTCGGGGACCGCCTGCTGCATCTTGAAGAAAATGCCGCGATCGGTGGCCACAATCAGCTGTTCGTTGGGCAGCGATTTGGCCGCGCTGATCAGTTGCGATGTGGAGCCTGTCACATCGGCCAGTTGCACCACCGGCGCCGGCGACTCGGGATGGACCAGCACCGCGGCGTCCGGGTACAGGCGCTTGAGATCTTCGACGCCTTTCGCCTTGAACTCCTCATGGACAATACAAGCACCGTCCCACATCAGCATGTCGGCGCCAGTTTTTTTCTGGATGTAGCCACCCAGGTGCTTATCAGGCGCCCAGAGAATTTTCTCGCCCTTTGCCTGCAGGTGCTCGATCACCTCGACGGCGATCGAGGAGGTGACCACCCAGTCGGCGCGCGCTTTCACAGCCGCCGACGTGTTGGCGTAGACCACGACGGTGCGGTCCGGGTGCGCATCGCAAAAGGCGCTGAACTCATCCGCGGGGCAGCCGATATCCAGCGAGCAAGTGGCCTCAAGCGTGGGCATCAGGACGCGCTTGTCGGGCGACAGAATTTTCGCCGTCTCGCCCATGAAGCGAACCCCGGCCACCACCAGCGTGGTGGCATCGTGGCGGGCACCAAAGCGGGCCATTTCCAGCGAATCGGCGACACAGCCGCCGGTTTCCTCAGCGAGCTGCTGGATGGCGTCATCGGTATAGTAATGGGCAACCAGCACGGCGTTTTGCTGTTTGAGCAGGCGCTTGATTTCAGCCACCCGCGCCTGATCCTCAGCGGGAATGCGGGTCGGGCAGTAGGGGCTCGGAAGCGGAACATCAAGCTTGGCTTGGGAAGTCATAATAGTCATCGTGTCTACCACTGTGACGAACAGGGAATCCCCCTGTTAAACACCAGTCACGGCGTATGCACTCCGCACGCGCCGCTCTCGTTGGCAGTGACCGCTGCGTCTTTCGCGGTGGGCCGCTGCCGTTATCTACCACTGTAGGACTATTTTGGCGGGAAAAGGTTGCCGGCGGCAAGCCTAATTGGTGAACAGCCAACCAGCGCCCATCGCAAAACGCCCCAGGCAGCAGGCTGCCAGGGGCGTGAAATTGGTGGGTCGTGCAGGATTCGAACCTGCGACCAATTGATTAAAAGTCAACTGCTCTACCAACTGAGCTAACGACCCGGTGTGCACAGTGGCGACACAGGAGATTGCGGTTCGGCTGGTGGGTCGTGCAGGATTCGAACCTGCGACCAATTGATTAAAAGTCAACTGCTCTACCAACTGAGCTAACGACCCGCCCGAACGGATGCATATACTACGGACGAGGCGCGCTATCCGCAAGTCTTTTTTGAACTTTTGCCTAAACAGCCGGCCGATAAACGCCGGCGTCAGGGCGCCGTTAACGCCGCTTTGGCTTGCGCATCGCCTGCACCGGGCGGCGCTTGTTCTTGTCCCGGCTCCAGCGGTTTTTCTCGTCCGGCGTCAGCTCGGGCACCTTGCGCGTTTCGAGCTGGGCAAGCGCCGCCAGATCGTCCACTTCATCCTGGGAAAGCTCGACCCATTCGCCCGCCTTGGCGCGCTTATCCAGGAAGATGTTGCCATAACGGACCCTTTTCAGGCGACTTACCGTCAGCCCCTGAGATTCCCATAGGCGACGCACCTCCCGGTTGCGGCCTTCGAGGATGACCACGTGGAACCAGGTGTTGATGCCTTCGCCGCCAAATTCCTGGACGTCGGTAAAGCGGGCTGGGCCATCCTCGAGCATGACCCCGTCGACCATCGCCATGATGTGCTCACGCTTGACCTCGCCCATGACGCGCACCGCATATTCGCGCTCGACCTGGGTGGACGGGTGCATCAGGCGATTGGCCAGCTCACCATCGGTGGTGAACAGCAATAGGCCGCTGGTATTGATATCCAGGCGACCGATCGCGATCCAGCGCTCGCCCTTCAGACGCGGCAGACGGTCGAACACGGTACGCCGTCCTTCCGGGTCCTTGCGGGTACACAGCTCGCCTTCGGGCTTGTTGTACATGATGACCCGGCGCGGCGTCTCGTCTTCCGGACGCAGACTCACCGGACGGTCGTCGACGCTGACCTTGTCGCGGGCTTCGACACGATCGCCAAGCTTCGCGACCTGGCTGTTGACCTTGACGCGGCCGTCGGCGATGACGGTCTCCATCTCGCGCCGCGAACCAAGTCCGGCCCGGGCAAGTACTTTCTGCAGCTTTTCGCTGGTGGGAGGAGTATTACTCTGACTCATGGTCGTCTGACCTCTCATCATGGGTCTGCGTGCGCGCGGCTTGCTCGCTTTCGCGCTGCGCACGTGCCGCCAGGCGTGCCTCTAGATCGGCAAAGCTCAGCGGCTGGGTTAACGCCGTCTCGGCGTGCGTATCGGCACTTTCGGCCGTTTCGGGTGGCGCATCCTGCACGGTTTCGGGCGTTGCGTCCAGCCCTTCTTGCTCGTCAGCCGCCGGCGACTCGAGCCGCTGGGGCACCGGGGCCTGGTCGTCGAATGTTTCGTCGCCTTCAAAGCCTCCAGCCTGCTGGCTGACCAGCTCGTGCATGGGCGGCAAAGCATCAAGGGTTTTCAACCCGAAATCGTCCAGAAAGCTGCGCGACGTGGCATATACGGCCGGCCGGCCCGGCACATCGCGATGGCCGACCACGCGTATCCAGCCCCGCTCCATCAGGGTGCGCATGATCGAGCTGCTCACACTCACTCCGCGCACGTCTTCGATATCGCTGCGGGTCACCGGCTGGCGGTAGGCAATCAGCGCCAGGGTCTCGAGCAGCGCCCGGGAATAGCGCTGCGGCCGCTCGTCCCACAGCCGAGAAACCCACCGCGACAGCCGCGGCCGAATGCGCAGCTGAAAGCCCGAGGCGGTTTCCACCAGCTCCAGGGCGCCGTCGCGGTGGCGTTCATCCAGGCGTGAAAGCACCTCGCGCAGTTCCGTCGGCGACGGGCATTCCCCATCCACAAACAGGGTTTCCAGGCGCTCCACGGGCAGCGGCTCTCCCGCTGCCAATAACGCCGCCTCCACAATTTCATCCAATGCCGTGCTGACGTTGCTCATGGTATATCCCTATCGACACTGTCGGGCGCATCTTCCTGATATTGCTCACCGGCGTGCTGCTCAAAGGCGCTTTCTTCCAAGGCATTGGCATCGGCGTTATCCCGCTCAAATGCATCATCATGGCCCTCGGCGTCGCTGATCGTCGCCGCTCTCGCCCGAACGTGGATCGGCGACAGCGGCGCGTTCTGTACGATATCGATCATGGCTTCCTTGGCCAGTTCCAGAATCGCCATAAAGGTCACCACCACGCCCGCGCGCCCCTCCTCCAGGGTAAACAGCGCGGCGAAGGGGACATAATGCGGTGTATCGCTCTCGCCGCTGAGCTGCGCCATGATCTTGAGCATCCGTTCACGGGTGGACAGCACCTCACGGCTGATATGGTGGGCCTGGGCAAGCTCGGCGCGCTTGAGCACATCGGCCAGCGCGCCCAACAGCTCGTCCAGCTCGACCGGCGGATGGATGACCCGCGATTCCAGCGGCGGCAGACCCGCCTGCGCGCTGAACCAGTCGCGCCCTACCCGGGGCAGCGTATCCAGCGATTCGGCCGCCTCCTTGAGACGCTCGTATTCCTGCAGGCGGCGGATCAGCTCGGCGCGCGGGTCCTCCTCTTCCTCACCTTCGGCCTTGGGCGGCCGGGGCAGCAGGGTCCGCGACTTGATTTCGGCCAGCATGGCCGCCATCAGCAGATACTCGCCGGCCAGCTCGATTTCCATCGCTTTCATCAGCTCCACGTATTCGATGTACTGATGGGTGATGGTGGCCACGTTGATGGTCAGAATATCCAGATTCTGTCGGCGAATCAGGTAGAGCAGCAGATCAAGCGGCCCCTCGAACGCTTCCAGAAAGACGCGCAGCGCCTCCGGGGGAATATATAAATCCTCCGGTAACTGGGTAATCGGTTCGTCAAATAGCCGCCCCAGCGCCTCGGCCATCGGCTCGGCGGCCGAGACGTCGGTGTTCGCGGGGCTGGCGTCGGCGCTTGGCGTCTCGCTCACGCGGGTCGGTTTCCTCGGTTAATGATGCAGATGCAGCGGGTAGCTGTCTGCTGATCCCTAGATGGGCGCAGTGTAACAAAGTCGCAGAAGACCGTGACCAGGCGCTACGTTACCCCGCTTCTGCCGCTTTGCGGTAGCGTCCCTGATAATCAAACAGCTTATCGCGAAGCTGCCAGTGACGCCCTACTTTACGCCCCACCACGAAGTCGGGATGGCGCAGGCGGCGCTGCTCGCGGATAACCTCCTCGGGCGTGGTGGGCTGCCAGTTGCCGCCCGGTGCACGCAGATGATCGCGCAAAAAGGCGACGTAGAAAGCGCGGCGCTGGGCCGGCGTTTCCAGGGCAAACCATTCCGCCAGGCTCGCGCCATCCTCATCATAGTAGGTGACCTTGAGGCGGGGAAGGCCGCGTCCGTTGGTGGTGGCTTCCAGCGCCATGCCGCTGACCCTCAACACCTTGGCGTCCTTGAGTTTGAGGGCATCCTTGAGCTTGTTATCGGCGTCGACCAGCAGCGTCTCGCAGCCGTGGCAGCGGCGGGCGGCAATATCGTTCTCGGCGCCGCACTCATCGCAAACCTTGAAGCGAAAACGAAAGTCGCACTGGCGGCGCTTGCCCGCCTCTTCCTCGATCAACCCTTGGCAGCGGCGGCCAAAATGTTCGATCACCAGATCGCCGTCGCGCTTGCCCCAAAACAGATTGGCATGGCCACAGGCCGGGCACGCCACCTGGACGGGTTCGCTATCGCTATCCGGTTTTGGCTCACCGACTTCCGGCGCGTACAGGTCCCAGGGATTGCCCACGTAGTCGAGCACCAGGCAGTCCTGCTTGCCCGGCGCCAGACGCAGCCCCCGGCCCACCATCTGCTGATACAGGCTGACCGACTCGGTAGGCCGCAAGATGGCGATCAGGTCCACGTGCGGGGCATCGAAGCCGGTGGTGAGTACCGCCACGTTGACCAGGTACTTGAGCGTCCGGGCCTTGAACGCCGCGATGATCGCCGTGCGCTGGTCAGATACCGTCCCGCCGGTAATCAGCGCCGCCTGGTCGGTGGGCAGATAGCCCATGATTTCTTCGGCGTGAGCCACGGTGGCGGCAAAGATCATCACGCCCTGTCGCCCTTCAGCGTATTCGACCACCTGCGCGATGATGCCCGGCGTGGCGCGGTTACCCGCCACCACCTGATTAAGGGCGGCCTCGCTGTAGGCGCCGCTGGCCGCCGGCGCCAGGCGCGAGAAATCGTAGCCCTCGACGGCCATATCCCGGCGTTTGGGCTCAGCCAGAAAGCCTTGCTTGACCATCAGTCGCAGCGGCTGCTCGAACACGCAGTCACGAAAGAAGCAGGCCTCACTGCCCTTCACCATGCCGTGATAATGGCGGTGATAGATAAACCCCTGCCCCAGCCGATAGGGCGTGGCCGTCAGGCCGAGTATCTTGAGCCTGGGATTCTGCTGCTGCAGGTGGTCGATCACCTGCCGGTAGCTGGCGCCTTCGTCCAGCGAGACCCGGTGGCATTCATCAATCACCAGCAGCGTAAACCGCCCGTCGGCAAATTGATCCAGGTTGCGCACCACCGACTGCACCGAGCCGAACACCACCTGGCGCTGGGCGTCCTTGCGCCTGAGCCCGGCGCTGAAAATATCGGCCTTCAGGCCGTACGCCTGGTACTTGGCGTGATTCTGCTCGACCAGCTCGCGGACGTGCGCCAGCACCAGCACCCGGCCGCGGGCCAGGCGGGCAAGCTCGGCGATCACCAGTGACTTGCCGCTGCCCGTTGGCAGCACCACCACCGCTGGGTCGTGCGACGCACGAAAATGCTCGACCACACGGCTGACCGCCTGAGTTTGATAGGGTCGCAGTGCAGGCGTGGCAGCCTCAGCGTCGAAAGGCGGCCGGGAGGCCGCCTTTTCAGGGTGTGTCATCACTCACCTGGCGTATTGACGAATGGCGACGGAACGCACGCAATGACTAGCTAGCCCAGCCAGACGCGCGCGTTGCGGAACAGACGCAGCCAGGCGCCGTCCTCGGTCCACTCGCTGGGCCGCCAGGAGTTGGTCACCGCCCGGGCCACGCGCTCGGGGTGCGGCATCATGATCGTGACGCGCCCGTCGGTCGTGGTCAGCCCGGTAATACCGGAAGGCGAGCCGTTGGGATTGGCCGGGTAACGCGTGGTGACCTGGGCGTAATTGTCGATGTAGCGCATCGCCACCTGACTGCTCGACTGCATGCGCCGCAGGTGGGCACTGTCGCGGAAGGCCGCCCGCCCTTCACCATGGGCCACCGCAATCGGCAGCTGCGACCCTTCCATGCCCGCCAGCAGAATGGAGGGGCTCTTTTCCACTCGCACCATGGAAAGACGCGCTTCGAACTGCTCGGACTCGTTGCGCACGAAAGCCGGCCAGTCGTCGGCACCGGGGATCAACGACTTAAGCTGCGAAAGCATCTGACAGCCGTTGCACACCCCCAGCGAGAAACTATCGTCACGCTTAAAGAAGGCGGCAAACTGCTCGCGGGCACGCGCGTTGAACAGCACCGATTTCGCCCAGCCGCCGCCGGCACCCAAAACGTCGCCGTAGGAGAAGCCGCCGCAGGCCACCAAGCCTTTGAAGTCGTCGAGGGACACTCGCCCTTCGAGAACGTCACTCATGTGCACGTCCACGGCGTCAAAGCCGGCCTTGTCGAACGCCCAGGCCATCTCGACCTGGCCGTTGACCCCCTGCTCGCGCAGCACGGCGACGGCCGGTTTCGTGGTGTTGATGAACGGCGCGCTGATGTCCTCGTTGACATCAAAGGTCGGCGACGCCGACAGTCCCGGGTCGCGCACGTCGAGCAGATTATCGAATTCGTTTTTCGCGCACTCGGGATTATCGCGCAGCGCCTGCATGCGGTAGCTGGTTTCTGACCAGGTGCGCTGGGTAAGCTGACGGGTGGTTTCCAGCAGCGGCTCTTCAAACAGCGTGACGCGCACCTGATCGTCGTAGCGTGGGCGGGCGATGACCCCGCAGGTTTCAATCCCGGCCACGGCAAACTGGGTCAGCACCTCTTCGGTGTGTTCGCGGTTCACCTGAATCACCGCGCCCAGCTCTTCCGAAAACAGCGCGCTGAACGCTTCTACGGGTTCGTCGACCAGCCAGTCGAGCTTAATCTCGAGCCCGGCGTGAGCGGCAAAGGCCATTTCCAGCAGGGTGACCAGCAGGCCACCGTCGCTGCGGTCATGGTAGGCCAGCAGCTTGCCGTCGCGGTTGAGCCCCTGGATGACTTCAAAGAACGCCTTGATATCCTCGGGGTCGTCCACGTCCGGGCATTCGTTGCCGACCTGGCCGTACACCTGCGCCAGGGCCGAGCCGCCTATCCGGTTCTGGCCGTTGCCCAGGTCGATCAGGATCAGGTCAGACTCATCCTGCTCCAGATTGATTTGGGGCGTCAGCGTCGCCAGGGCATCGGTCACCGGGGCGAACCCCGTTACCACCAGCGATAACGGCGAGGTAATGCTCTTGTCTTCCGTCTCGCCCTGGGCGTTTTCGTCTTGCCAGGCCGTGCGCATCGACATCGAATCCTTGCCCACTGGAATGGCGATGCCTAGCGCCGGGCAGAGCTCCATGCCCACGGCGTGGACGGCGTCGAACAGCGCCTGGTTTTCGCCGGGGTGGTCTGCCGCACTCATCCAGTTGGCCGACAGTTTGATGTCACCAAGCTTGGCGATCGGCGCCGCCGCCAGGTTGGTGATGGCTTCCGCCACGGCGAGACGGGCGCTGGCCGCCGGGTCGATCAGCGCTACCGGGGGACGCTCGCCCATGGCCATGGCCTCGCCCGCGTGGGTATCGAAGCTCGCAGTGGTAACCGCCACGTCAGCGACCGGCACCTGCCACGGCCCCACCATCTGATCGCGGGCCACCTGCCCGGTGATCGAACGGTCGCCAATGGTAATCAGGAAACTTTTCGAGGCCACCGTGGGCAGCCGCAGGATGCGATCCAGCGCTTCGCGCAGATCCAGGTTATCGAGCATCACGCCCGACAGTGCCGGCGACTGGCGATGAAACTCACGCTGCATCTTGGGCGGCTTACCGAACAGCACGCTCATCGGCAGGTCAACCGGCTTGGTATCAAAATGGCCGTCGCGCACTTCCAGATGATGCTGCTCGAGGGCCTCGCCGACGATCGCATAAGGGCAACGTTCCCGGGCACACAGCGCTTCAAAGGTGGCGAGATCTTCCTCCGCCACCGCCAGCACGTAGCGCTCCTGGGCTTCGTTGCACCAGATTTCCAGCGGACTCATGCCCGGCTCGGCGTTGGGCACCGCGCGCAGGTCAAACAGCCCGCCTCGCCCGCCGTCCTTGACCAGTTCCGGCAGGGCATTGGAAAGCCCGCCGGCGCCCACGTCGTGGATAAAGCGGATGGGGTTGTGGTCGCCCAGCGCCCAGCAGCGGTCGATCACTTCCTGAGCCCGACGCTCGATTTCCGGGTTCTCCCGTTGCACCGAGGCAAAGTCCAGATCGGCGCTCGACACGCCGGACGCCATGCTCGAGGCCGCCCCGCCCCCCAGACCAATCAGCATGGCCGGGCCGCCCATGACGATCAGCTTGCCACCGACCGGAATATCACCCTTCTGCACGTGTTGCGCGCGAATGTTGCCGTAGCCCCCGGCGATCATGATCGGTTTGTGGTAACCGCGCCGTTCGATACCGTCATCGCTGAGCACGTCCTGCTCGTAGGTCCGGAAGTAGCCGGTCAGATTGGGACGGCCAAACTCGTTATTGAAGGCGGCACCGCCGATTGGCCCGTCGAGCATAATATTAAGTGCCGACTGCATGCGCTCGGGCTTGCCGTAATCGAAGGCTTCCCAGGGCTGCACGAACTCGGGGATGCGCAGATTGGAAACGGTGAACCCGGCCAGCCCCGCCTTGGGTTTGCCGCCGATACCGGTGGCGCCTTCATCGCGAATTTCACCCCCGGAACCTGTCGCCGCCCCGGGGAATGGCGCAATTGCCGTCGGGTGGTTATGGGTTTCCACCTTCATCAGGATGTGGATAGGCTCCTGATGGGTGCCATACAGCGCGCGCTCGTCGTCCGCGCCGGTAAGCGGCGTGGCAAAAAAGCGCCCGGCCTGGTTGCCTTTGATCACGGCGGCGTTGTCGCTGTATGCCGACAGCACGTTATCCGGCGAGGTGGCAAAGGTGTTTTTGATCATCTTGAACAACGAGTGACTTTGCGGCTCGCCGTCGATCAGCCAGTCGGCATTGAATATCTTATGGCGGCAGTGCTCGGAGTTCGCCTGGGCGAACATCATCAGCTCCACGTCGCTGGGATTGCGGTCCAGCTCGTTGAAGGCCTCGACGAGGTAGTCGATTTCATCGTCCGCAAGCGCCAGTCCCAGTTCGCGATTGGCGATTGCCAGGGCCTCGCGCCCGCCGCTGATGATATCCACACTGCCCAGCGGCGCCGGGTCGTGACGGGCAAACAGCTTGGCGGCATCCGAGGCGTCTGCCAGCACGGTTTCGGTCATCCGGTCATGCAGGCAGGCGACCACCACTGCCATTGCCTCCTCGCCGGGTGCGGCGCTGAAGGCGATGCGATAATCGATGCCGCGCTCGATGCGTGACACCCCGGCCACGCCGCAATTTAGGGCAATCTCGGTGGCCTTGGACGACCAGGGTGACTGGGTACCGATGCGCGGCACCACCAAAAAACGCTGCGCGCCCTTGGGTGGTTCGACCGCTTCCTCGTGGCCGTAATCCAGCAGTTGCGCCAACCGCTCGCGGTCGGCCGCATCCAACGCATCCTGATGGTGGTCGATAAAGTGGACGTAGTCGGCGGATAGCGCCTCGACCTCGGGAACACGTTCACGCAGCACCGCTAATAATCGAGCATGACGGAAGGCAGAAAGGGCGGGCGCGCCTCGCAGTTCGAGCATATCCAGAAGCCTCTAGAGCAGGGAGAATTCGAGCAGGGAAATCACCAGGCCGCATTGCGACCGTCTTTTTCATGAAACTGATTGGGGGCTATGATACTGGAAAGCGTCGGCCACACGAAATCAACAAGGTGACAGTCTGCCCATGGCTGGGTATCGTGGCAGATTATCCTGTGCCGACAAGACGCCATGCTGACGTTGATTTGCCGACATTTTATCGCCCGCTCGAGCCAGTACTTTGCGCTAACCGCCATTGCGCTGCTGGTCATGATGCCGACATTTTCATTCGTCCCTGAAGGCGAGCATCTGGCACAGATACGCGAGCGCGACTTCATTACCGTGCACACACGCAATACGCCCATCACCTATTACGAAGGTCGGCACGGTCCCACCGGGTTCGAATACGAGCTGATGCGCCGATTCGCCGACAGCCTGGGGGTCAGCCTCAATCTCGACGCCGGCCACCACCCGGAAAGCGTCCTCCCCGCCGTGCGTGAGAAAGGCGACCTGGGCGCCGCGGCGCTGCCGCTGCTCACCGATACGCCCGGCGTTCACTACACGCGCCCCATTATCAACATGCAGCCCCTAGTAGTGTACCGTCGCGGCCTGAACGGGATTGCGTCGCCAAGCGATCTGGTGGGGCTGTCCGTGGGGACGCTGAGCGGCGCCGGCACCAGCAGGCCCCTGCGCGTGCTACAGCGCGAGCATCCCGATTTAAGCTGGCGTGAATCCCGTGAGATTGAGGTCGCCGAGCTGCTGGCCCAGGTGGAGAATGGCCGCCTTGACGCCGCGGTGATTTTCGACCATCAGTTTCGTATCAACCGGCTGTTTTTCCCCAACGTCGAGCGCGGTTTTACGCTGGGCGACCCCGTCTCGATGGCCTGGGCCGTGCCCAGTGGGCGCGGGCTCGGCCTGCTCGAGGCGGCTAACCGCTTCCTCGAAGACCTTCAGCAGACCGGTATTCTGGATCAGCTGGTCGCGCGCTATTTCGGTCACGACGACTACCTGGAATATGTCGGCACCCGCACCTTTCTTGCCCACCTGGACGCCCGGCTACACCGCTTTACTGACAACTTCAAACAGGCCGCAGAAACCACCGGCTTCGACTGGAAACTCCTGGCGGCCGTTGGCTACCAGGAATCCCACTGGGACCCCGATGCGGTTTCTCCCACCGGCGTTCGCGGCCTGATGATGCTGACCCGACCCACCGCCGAAGAGATGGATATCGATAATCGCCGTGATTCTGCGCAAAGCATCGACGGCGGGTCGCGCTACCTGCGCAGCATCATGGACCGGTTGCCGGAGGAGATTACCGGCGACGACCGGCTCTACATGGCGCTTGCCGCCTACAACGTAGGACTGGGCCACCTCTACGACGCCCGCGATATCGCCGACATACGCGGCACTAACCCCAACCGCTGGGCAGATGTGCGCGAAGCCCTGCCGCTGCTTCAGCAGCGCGAATGGCACAGCAAAACCCGCCATGGCTACGCCCGAGGCGGCGAACCGGTGATCTACGTCCGCAACATTCGCCGCTATTACGAGATGATCGAGTACGTTGAGCGCAGCCGCCAGCAGTTTTTTCAGCTAGAGCAAACGCCTGTCAACGCAGACCCGCTGGTAATGTTTGATCTTGTGCCACCGCTTGATTAAGTCGAGACCTCAATGCCCCTGACGCTGTTTGCTCGCACCGCGCTAAGCCTGACCGTCGCCGCTGTGCTTGGGGCGACGGCGCTGTTGGTGACTTCGCCGGATATCACCACGCTTGCATTGTGGTGCCTGGGGCTCGCTCAACTGGCCGGGATGCGGGGCGCCTGGCGGCTTGCCTGCCTGCTGGCGGCAGGCACGTTTGGATTGCTCGCCCCCGGGATGGCCAGCTACCTGCTGCCCGAAGCCTGGTTACCCACCGCCACCTGGCAGCTGCTTGCCGAACGTATGTTGCCAGGCGCGACGCTTGAAACGTTCAGAGCGCCGCTACTCGCGGCAGTTTCCCTGCAGCTGACCGCGCTTGTGCTGCTACTGCGTTGCCGGGCGTGGCTGGGTGCGCCGCTGCTGGTCATGTCGGCCAGCCTGCTGCTCGTTCTGCAAGCAATCGAGCCCGTCCTGTCGACCGGCTTCACTCCGCTACTTCACTACGCCGCACAAGGCCCCGTGCTGGTCATCCATGCCCTGCTTCTGTTGGCCCAGATAGTCTTTTCCAGCGCCCACTGGCATGGCAAACGCTATATGTCGCTGTCGCTGTGGGCAACGTCCGGCCTGGCCGGCCTCGCACTGCTGCTCTGGCAACAGCTGCACCTGCAGGCCGAGCGCACGCTCTTTCAACACGCTGAAGCCCGGGTACAAACCGCCACGACGCAACTGAACCGTGAGATCAGCGACCACCTGGATGCCATGCGCCGGTTTGCCCGCACCTGGGAACTGCAGTCAACGCCGCCCACCTATCGCCAATGGGAGCACCAGGCAAAAGGCTATAAACGCGACTTTGACTACCTGATCAATATTGCCTTCATCACGCCCGATAGCGGCATTCGCCAGGTATACCCGGCGACACCGCTGAACCTGAGCACCCTGGGGCTTCGCCTGTTCGATGTTCAGCCTGCGGGGCGGCGCGCACTGGAACCGGCCCTGCGCGGCGAGCAGGAAGGCAGCACCGATATCATCGAACTGCTGCAAGGCGGCGCGGGGATGATTCACTACCTGCCGGTGAGGAACGACGCCGGCGCCGTGCTCGGCGCGACGGCCATGGCGATCAGTTTTCCAAGGCTTGCCGAAACGCTGTTCGAACGGCTACCCAGCCCCGAGGGCTTGATACAATGGCGCGACGACGATCAGGTGCTCGCCGAGCACGGCGATGCGACCCGCCCGGGCCCCTGGGTTTACCGCCACCAGGTGGCGCTGGGCAATCAAACATTGACGCTCTCTGACCGACCGCGGCGCGATCACCTGCTCAGCCAGCTGCCCAGGCTGCCGACGCTCACCCTGGTATTGGGCCTGACCTTCGCCTATCTGGTCTATCTGGTGATCTATACCTTCATGCGACTGGGCGACCAGCACCGTGCCATGCAGCAAAGCAACGCCTCGCTGCAGCAGGAAATGAAGACCCGCAGCCAGCTACAGCGCGAGGTCGAATGGCTGGCGCGCCACGACGAGCTGACCGGCATTGCCAATCGCCGCCACTTTCTCGACCACGCCAGCGCGCATCAGAACGTGCGACCGCTCAGTCTGGCGCTGTTCGATATCGACCATTTCAAACGCGTCAACGATCAGTTAGGGCATCTGGTGGGCGATGACTACCTGGCGCGCATGGCCGAGCTGGGCGAGGCCCTGGTGGCGCATCGAGGCGGGTTATTTGCCCGCTACGGGGGCGAAGAATTCATCGCCTGGCTGCCCGGCCTGGATCTCGAGGCCGCGCGGTCGGTGGCGGAGTCGTTGCGCCTTAAGCTGGTTGACGCTCACCTGGCCCACGCCGACGGCGAGCCCATCACGTTGAGTGCCGGCGTGGTCAGCGTGGATGACGCCCAGACACTCGACATGACGCGCCTGATGCAAACCGCCGACGAAGCCCTGTATCGCGCCAAACGTGCCGGCCGCAACCGGGTCGCCACCGGGCACTTCAGCGACTGACTAGCCGTCCGCCGCGTCTCGCCTGGCGGCAAAAAACGTCTTCAGGCATTTGCTCGAGGCCGCCGCCAGCACCCCGCCCTGGACCTCGATGGCATGATTGAACCACGGCTGAGCGAGCAGGTTAGCCTTTGATTCCACCATGCCGGTACGCGGCTCAGCGGCGCCATAAACCAGGCGGCTCAAGCGGGCGTGAACCATTGCCCCGGCGCACATCATGCAGGGTTCCAGCGTGACGAACAGCGTACAGTCCGCCAGCCGGTAGTTGCCCTGATTGAGCGCCGCTGCACGCAGCGCACGGATTTCCGCGTGACCGCTGGGGTCGCAGCTGGACACCGGCGCATTGCCGGCCTCGCCGATAATCCGGCCCTCGGCGTCAACCACCACGGCGCCTACCGGCACTTCCCCCATGGCCGCGGCCTGGTGCGCTTGATCCAGCGCCCGGTGCATATAAAATTCATCGCTGCGTATCACGGCAAACTCCGTTAAGGTAACAAAACGATCGTATGAACGGTGCCTGTTGCGCCGCTTAATAAGAGACCATAGGATACCGAGAATGGCAGACGCGCTGAATACGCTGGTCAATTTGCTTGAGCTGGAAACCCTGGAAGACACCCTGTTTCGCGGACAAAGCCAGGACCTCGGTTTTCCCCAACTCTACGGCGGCCAGGTATTGGGCCAAGCGCTGGCGGCCGCCAGCCGCACCGTGCCCGACGAGCGCCGCCCGCATTCCCAGCACGGCTACTTTCTGCGCCCGGGTGACCCGCACCGCCCGGTGGTCTACCAGGTGGATACTATCCGCGACGGCGGCAGTTTCACCACCCGACGGGTCACGGCGATTCAAAAGGGCAGGCCGATCTTTTTCTGCAGCGCCTCCTTTCAAAGCAGCGAAACCAGCATTGCCCACCAGCGTGAGATGCCCGCGGTGCCGTCGCCCGAGGCGCTGATAGAAAGCGGTGACGTCAAGCACGCCCGCTTTCCCGGCCACCCGATCGAATTCCTGCACCTCAAGGGGAATCCGGATCAGGCGCTGCCCATCGGGCAGTGCCTGTGGTTTCGCCTGGCTGGCAACCTGCCCGACGACGCAGCCCTCCACCGTCACCTGCTTTCCTATGCCTCCGACTTCAACCTCCTCACCACCGGCCTGGTGCCCCACGGCATCCGCTATACCGACCCCACGTTGCGCATCGCCAGCCTCGACCATGCTTTATGGCTACATGAAGACACCCGCCTGGACGATTGGCTGCTGTATGTCATCGACTCGCCCTGGGCCGGCGGTGCGCGCGGCCTTGCCCGAGGCCACATCTACCGGCGCGACGGCCGCCTGGTGGCGTCTACCGCCCAGGAAGGCCTTATCCGCTACCCAACCGAGTAAACGACGAACGCCCGCTTAAAAGCGGGCGTTCAGGTTGAATATTGCGCTGTCAGACCGGCTTATTCGCCGTAAACGTCATTGATGCTGCCCAGCGGGTAGTGGGCCGGATAAGGCTTGCGTGCCACGCCCGAGTCCACCGCCGCCTGCGCCACCGCCGAGGAAACCCGCGCCAGCAGGCGCACATCCACAGGCGTGGGAATGATGTAGTCGCGGCCGAACTGCATGTCGGTGCGTTCGTAGGCATCCAGCACTGCCTGGGGCACCGGCTCGCGGGCCAGATCCTTGAGAGCATGAACCGCGGCCAGCTTCATGGTTTCGTTAATGCGCGTGGCTCGTACGTCCAGCGCCCCGCGAAAGATGAACGGGAAGCCCAGGACGTTATTGACCTGATTGGGGAAATCCGAGCGCCCGGTGGCCATGATCACGTCGGGGCGCGCCTCGCGGGCAACCGCCGGATGAATCTCGGGATCCGGGTTGGTGCAGGCAAAAATCACCGGATCCGCCGCCATTTTCTTGACCTGATCCGCCGACAGCAGCCCGGGACCCGAGAGACCGATAAACACATCGGCCCCGTCGATGGCGTCATCCAGGGTGCGCATGTCCGTGTCCCTGGCAAATTCGGCTTTATATTCGTTAATGCCCTCACGTTCGCTGTGAATAACCCCGCGGCGGTCAAGCATGACCAGGTTATCCTTGCTTGCCCCGCAGGACACCAGCAGGCGCATGCAGGCAATAGCGGCTGCCCCAGCGCCCATGCAAACGATCTTGACGTCGCCGATGGCTTTGCCCGCAATATCCAGCGCGTTGAGCATACCCGCCGCGGTGACGATCGCCGTACCGTGCTGGTCGTCATGGAAGACCGGGATATGGCAGCGCTCAATCAGCGCCTTTTCAATTTCAAAGCACTCGGGCGCCTTGATGTCTTCGAGATTGATCCCACCCCAGGTATCGGCAATGCGCGCTACGGTGTCGATAAACGCCTGCGGGCTTTCTGCATCGACTTCGATATCCACCGAGTTGATGCCGGCAAAGCACTTGAACAGCACGCCCTTGCCTTCCATGACGGGCTTGCTGGCCAAAGGCCCCAGGTTACCCAGCCCAAGGATCGCGCTGCCGTCGGAAATCACCGCGACCAGATTGCCTTTACCGGTATAGCGATAGGCATTTTCGGCTTCACGGGCAATCTCCCTGACCGGCTCCGCAACGCCCGGACTATACGCCAGCGCCAGGTCCCGGGCGGTCGCGGTGGGTTTGGTCAACTCCACCGACAGTTTTCCGGGAATCGGCTTCGCGTGATAATCCAAAGCGGCCTGCTTGTTTGCATCGGTCATGGTCTAGGATCCAGTTGCATAGAAGGGAGATAAGTACGATCAGAATATAGAAAAACACGAGGCTGCTCAAGCAAGTGGTAAACCCGGCATAAAAACGATCGTTTTAACGACTTTAGCTTCAACTTCGTAACATTTCGAATATATTTAATGAATCTTATACCTAACCGGTCCAGCCATAACGATTGCCTTATTGATGCATGGCAGCATTTAGTGGAAATATTTTCCAATAAATATCTTTCTGCATTACCGGGTGGTGGCGCCCACCGGGAATAAAAAAAACCCACGCCGAGGCGTGGGTTTCTCACCGGCACCGAGGGCCGGCGATGTGGCAAATCCGTGTGGATCAGCCGCGCTTGACGGCAGCGCCGAAACGCTTGTTGAAGCGCTCTACGCGGCCACCGGTGGTCGCCTGCTTCTGCTTACCCGTGTAGAAAGGGTGGCAGTTGGAGCAAACGTCCAGAGAGAAGTCCTGACCCGACGTGGACCCTACCTGGAAGCTAGCACCGCAGGAACAACTGGCGGTGACCGTGTTGTAATTCGGATGGATACCTTGTTTCATCTTGAGCCTCATCAGCGGTATGCCGCCACCTGATCTCGTGCCAGGCACCGCATACGGTTTAAAAAAACGACTAACCGGTTAATCGCTCCATCGTTTAGAGTCAGAGCGGCCGCGTATTCTAGCAAAACTAATGCCGGAGGCCAATTGTCCGACGCTGTTTCCGCCCAGGTGCTCAAAATTGCCCTGCCGTCGCCCCTGCGGCGCCTGTTTGACTATCTCCCCCATCGACAGACGCCGCCCGGCGGCTGGCAGCCTGGCCTGCGCGTGCGCGTGCCGTTCGGTCGTCGCGAGGTCGTCGGGGTGATTATCGAACTCACCGACAAAAGCGAGCTGCCGCGAGCGCAGCTACGCCAAGTCAGCGACACCCTCGACGATGCGCCGCTACCGGCGGATTGGCGCTGGCTGTGCCAGTTTGCCGCCCGCTATTACCAGCACAGTCTGGGCGATACGCTGCACATGGCGATGCCCGCGCGGCTGCGCCAGGGCCACCCCATGGCGGGCCGGACGCAAACGCTCTGGCGGGCGGCGGGGACCGCCGACGACGAACGCCTGGCCCGGGCGCCGAAGCAGGCCGAGCTACACGCGCTGCTACAACAGCACCCCCACGGATTGCCGGGTCGCGCGGTCAGCGCCCATGGGTTCAGCCGCGACCAGCTGCTGGCCCTTGAAAAAAAGGGCCTCGCCCACGCCCAGGACATCACGCTCACTGCCCCTCTGCCACCCAGCGGCAGCTTGCTAGGCAGTCCGGCGCTGCCGCTTAATCGCGAACAGGCAACGGCCCTGGCCGCGCTCCACGAAAAGCTTGATGATTATCACCCCTGCCTGCTGGAAGGCGTCACCGGCAGCGGCAAGACCGAAGTCTACCTGCAACTGATCGAAGCCGTCGCCGCCAAGGGCAAGCAGTCCCTCGTCCTGGTGCCGGAAATCGGCCTCACGCCGCAGACGCTTGCCCGCTTCAAGAATCGCTTCCGGGTGCCTGTCGTTGCGCTGCACTCAGGCCTCACCGACCCCGAACGCCTGGACGTCTGGGAGGCCGCTGCCAGCGGCCGGGCGCTGATCATCATCGGTACCCGCTCGGCGATCTTCACGCCACTGGCCAACCCAGGGGCAATTATCGTCGACGAGGAACACGACGGCTCGTACAAGCAGCAGGACGGCCTGCGGTACCACGCCCGCGACCTGGCCGTCGCCCGCGCCCACCGCCACAAGATTCCGCTGCTGCTGGGCAGCGCCACACCGTCCCTGGAAAGCCTGCAGCAGGCCCTGTCGGGAGCGTATCGGCACTTACGTCTGACCCAGCGCCCTAGCCGCCATCCGCCCGCCAAGCTCGAGCTGGTGGATATGCGCCACCAGCGACGCCAGGGCGGCCTGCTGCCGGCGTCGCTCACCGCCATCAAGAACACCCTGGCCGGCGGCAAGCAGGTGCTGATTTTCATCAACCGACGGGGGTTTGCGCCCACCCTTGCCTGTCACGCCTGCGGCTGGATTGCCGAATGCGGCCAGTGCGATGCCCGCATGACCCTGCATCGCCAACCGCCGCTGCTCGCCTGCCATCATTGCGATAGCCGCCGCGGCCTGCCGGATGCCTGCCCGGACTGCGGCAGCGGCGACCTGCGCGCGTTAGGGAGCGGCACCGAACGCACCGAGGAAACCCTGCAGAGCCTGTTCCCCAAGACCACGGTGCAGCGCATCGACCGCGACAGCACGCGAAAAAAGGACAGCTTCGAACAGATGTTAAAGGAGATCCAGCGCGGCGAACCCTGCCTGCTGGTGGGCACCCAGATGCTGGCCAAGGGCCACCACCTGCCCCACGTCACCCTGGTCGTGGTGGTCAATGCCGACGGCGGCCTTTACGCCGCTGACTTCCGCGCCCTGGAGCATAGCGCGCAGCTTCTCGAGCAGGTAGCGGGGCGCGCCGGGCGGGCCGTTCACCCGGGCCGCGTCCTGGTGCAGACCCTGCACCCTGACGACCCACACCTTGGCCAGCTGGCCGAACACGGCTACGGCGCCCTGGCGCGCCACCTGCTGGAGGAGCGACGCCTGGCGAAGCTACCGCCGTTTTGCTTTATGGCGCTGCTGCGCATTGAAAGCCCCAAGGAAGACGCCGCCCTTGCCCTGGGGCAGCAGGCCGCCCAAGCGCTGCGCGAGTGGCTAACCCAGTCGGCCACGCCGGCACGCTGCCTGGGGCCGGTGCCCGCGCCGATGGAGCGCCGTCAGAACCGCTACCACCTGCAGGTCATGCTCGCCGCCGACAAGCGCAGCCAGCTGCATGCCGCCGCCAGCTGGCTGGTGCAGTGGCTCGAGGTCAACCGCGACGCACGCCGGGTTCGCTGGTCGATCGATATCGACCCCCAAAGCCTGTCCTAGCGCTTTTCAACAAACATTAAAACAGCGACTTGCATAACGCGGGTGCCAGGGCAGGTTGTAGCGAGGTTCTTTCGCCCATGGATGGCGAAAGTAGCGCCCAGGGAGGGGTTCACAGCGCCCTCGCGGAAACCTGCCCTGGCGCCAATACGTTGAGAGATCCGCTTGTTTGACGACACGCCTTTGAAACTGCGGCGCAATTGCCGATAATGGTCGCCCTACTGGCACACCTCGTACAGATGCGCACACGCTGCCTTAACCGGATACCTAGATGAAAGACACGATTACTTCACTGCTCGACGGCGCGGTTGCTGCGCTCAAGCACCAAGGCGTGCTGCCTGCTGATCTCCAGCCCACCATCAAGGTGGACCCCACCAAGGACAAAGCCCACGGTGATTACGCCACCAACCTGGCGCTGATGCTGGCCAAGCCCGCCGGCATGAAGCCCCGCGAACTGGCTGACGCCCTGGTGGCAGCCCTGCCCGACAGCGATGCGATCCAGAAAACCGAGATTGCCGGCCCAGGCTTCATCAACTTTTTCGCCGCTTCCGACGCCGCCGCGCAAATCGTCGCCCAGGTGCTCGACAGCGGCGACGCCTTCGGGCGCAGCCTGATCGGCAAGGGCGAAAAAGTGCAGGTGGAATTCGTCTCCGCCAATCCGACCGGCCCCCTGCACGTCGGCCACGGCCGGGGCGCAGCGATTGGCGACTGCCTGTGTCGTCTGCTTGCCGCCAGCGGTTACGACGTGACCCGTGAGTTCTACTACAACGACGCCGGAGCGCAAATCGACAATCTGGCGCGCTCGGTACAGGCGCGCGCCAAAGGACTTGGCCCCGAGGATGACAGCTGGCCGGAAGACGGCTATCGCGGCGACTACATCATTGATGTGGCCAAAGACTTCATGGCGGGCGAAACAGTCACCGCCGACGACCGCGAAGTCACAGCCAGCGCCAACCCCAACGACCTGGACGCCATTCAGGCGTTTGCGGTGGCCTGGCTTCGCCGCGAGCAGGACCTGGACCTGAAGGCCTTCGGCGTCGAATTCGACGTCTACTTTCTCGAATCGTCGCTGTACGCCGACGGCAAGGTGGACGCCACGGTCGAAAAGCTCATTGCCGCGGGCCATACCTATGAAGAAGACGGCGCCATGTGGCTGCGTACGACCGATTTCGGCGATGACAAAGACCGCGTGATGCGCAAGCGCGAAGGCGGCTATACCTACTTCCTGCCCGACGTGGCCTACCACCTGGACAAATGGCAGCGCGGTTTCAAGACGGTGATCAACGAACAGGGCGCCGACCATCACTCGACGGTGACCCGCGTACGCGCCGGCCTGCAGGCGCTGGAAGTCGGCATTCCCAAGGGCTGGCCCGACTATGTGCTGCATCAGATGGTCATGGTGACCCGCTCGGGCGTTGAGGTAAAACTCTCCAAGCGCGCCGGCAGCTATGTCACCGTGCGTGACCTGATCGACGAAGTCGGCCGCGACGCCACGCGCTTTTTCCTCGCCGCCCGCCGCGCCGACTCACAGCTGACCTTCGATATCGATCTGGCCCGTTCGCAGTCCAACGACAACCCGGTGTATTACATCCAGTACGCCCACGCGCGGGTGTGCAGCATGCTGCGCAAGGCCGAAGCGGCTGGCCAGCCCTTCGACCACGACCTGGCGCTGGCCAACCTGGCCTTGCTCGACAGCGACCAGGAACGCGCCGTACTCAACCGTCTGGCCCGCTACCCCGAAGTGGTCGAGAACGCCACCCGCAACCGCGAGCCCCAGCAGATTGCCCAGTACCTGCTGGACCTGGCGGGCGATTTCCACACCTGCTACAACGCCGTCAAGGTCATGGTCGACGATGCGACCTTGCGCAACACCCGGCTGGCGCTGGGCCTTGCGACCCGCCAGGTGTTGCGCAATGGACTGGACCTGATGGGCGTCAGCGCCCCCGAGGAGATGTAAGTAATGGCCACTCCGCGTAAAAAGCCCACCCGGCGCGGCGCCACAAGCCAGCGTAAACCCGCCCGCCGATCAGGCGGCGGGTTTCGCTTGCCCGGCTGGCTGTGGGGGTTGGCAGGCGTTGCCGCGGGGTTCTTCCTCGCCCAGCACCAGCATGGCACCGCTCCCTGGCAGGAGCCGCCGGAAGAAGCCGCTCAAACGGCCTCGGAGCCGGACGCTGCCGAGCGAGAAGCCCGCGAAGCCGCGCGGGAAACCGAGGCGTCAGCGGAATCCTCGATGCCCACCTTCGAGTTCTATACCCTGCTGCCTGAAACCGAGGTTATCGCCCCGGGCGTCGCACCGGCATCGACCGTTGATAAGCCGGCGGCCGCCGCGACGGATGACACGACCGACGACGAGAAGGTCGACGACCCGATCGCCCAGGTCATTGCCGCCAACATGCGCCCGGAGGAGCAGGTAACCACCGCGCAGCAAGCGGCCAATGATGATGAGGATGCCCGCTACGTGTTGCAGGCGGCGTCGTTTCGCGAGCTCGGCGACGCCGAACAGCTCCGCGAACGCCTGCGCAACCTGAGCCTGCTGGCGCAGATCAGCGAGATTCAGGCCAACGGCAGCACCTGGCATCGCGTCCAGGTCGGCCCCTACGATGACACCCGCGAGCTCAATCGGGCGCAGGATTTAATGACCACCCAGGGCATCGAGCCACTGCTGATTCAGTTGCAAAACTAAGAAAGCCTTTCTGAATACCCGGCGGGCGGTTGATTTTTTATCGGCCGCCCGCATTTTGTTGGGAACCGCTTTTACAATGGTCGCACCGCGACCCGACCGTCATCGGGAGCACGTCTCCCCCAAGGAGTTATCTCCATGACCACCATCGTATCCGTTCGTCGCGGCAACCAAGTCGCCCTGGCAGGTGACGGCCAGGTATCGCTGGGCAACACCGTGATGAAAGGCAACGCCAGCAAGGTTCGCCGCCTCTATCGTGGCAAGGTGCTGGCCGGCTTTGCAGGCGGAACCGCCGACGCCTTCACCCTGTTTGAGCGTTTCGAAGCCCAGCTTGAAAAATACCAGGGTCACCTGACCAAGGCCGCCGTTGAGCTTGCCAAGGACTGGCGCACCGACCGCGCACTACGCCGCCTGGAAGCGCTGCTCGCCGTGGCTGACCATAGCGCCTCGTTGATCATTACCGGCAACGGCGACGTGGTGGAGCCGGAGCGCGGCATCATCGCCATCGGTTCCGGCGGCAACTATGCTCAGGCAAGCGCCCGCGCGCTGCTCGAAAACACCGAGCTGGGCGCCCGCGACATTACCGAGAAATCCCTCGCCATCGCCGGTGACATCTGCGTGTTCACCAATCATCACATCACGCTTGAAGAGCTGAACATCAACGAACGTTGAGGCCACCTTTTATGACCCAGATGACACCCCGCGAAATCGTCCACGCCCTGGACCAGTACATCATTGGCCAGCAAGACGCCAAACGCGCCGTCGCCATTGCATTGCGCAACCGCTGGCGCCGCATGCAGCTGGACGACGAGCTGCGCCCGGAGGTCACGCCCAAGAACATCCTGATGATCGGCCCCACCGGCGTGGGCAAGACCGAAATCGCCCGCCGCCTCGCCAAGCTGGCGCGGGCACCGTTCATCAAAGTGGAAGCCACCAAGTTTACCGAAGTGGGCTATGTGGGCCGCGACGTCGAATCGATCATCCGCGACCTGATCGAAGCGGCGATCAAGATGGTGCGCGAACACGCCAAGGAAGAAGTCGGTCACCGTGCCGAGGACGCGGCGGAAGACCGTATCCTCGACGCGCTGCTGCCACCGCCCCGCGGCCAGGAAGACAAGCCCCGCGACGACAGCGGCACACGCCAGACTTTCCGCAAGAAGCTGCGCGAAGGCCAGCTGGACGATAAGGAAATCGACATCGAGATTTCCGCCCAGGGTCAGGGCATCGACATCATGACCCCGCCGGGTATGGAAGAAATGACCAGCCAGCTGCAGAGCCTGTTTTCCAACATGGGTCAGCAGAAGCGCGAAAACCGCCGCGTGAAGGTCAAAGAAGCCTTCGGCCTGCTGCGCGACGAAGAAGCCAGCAAGCTGGTCAACGAAGAGGAAATCAAGGCCCGCGCCGTGGAAGCGGTCGAGCAGCACGGCATCGTCTTTCTCGACGAGATCGACAAGGTCGCCAAGGGCAGTGGCCAGTCAAGCGGCGGCGAAGTCTCCCGCGAGGGCGTGCAGCGTGACCTGCTGCCGTTGATCGAAGGCTCGACCGTGTCGACCAAGTACGGCATGGTCAAAACCGACCACATCCTGTTCATCGCGTCGGGGGCTTTCCACCTATCCCGGCCGTCGGACCTGATTCCCGAACTGCAGGGCCGCCTGCCCATCCGCGTCGAGCTGGATGCGCTGACGCCGGGTGATTTCAAGCGTATCCTGACCGAGCCGTCGGCATCACTGACACGGCAGTACACGGCATTGCTGGCCACCGAAGGACTCGACGTTGAGTTTACTGAGGATGGCATCGAGCGGATTGCCCAGATCTCCTGGCAGGTCAACGAGGGCACCGAAAATATCGGCGCGCGCCGCCTGCATACCGTCATGGAGCGGCTGCTCGAAGAGGCCTCCTTCAAGGGCGGCGACATGGAAAGCCCGCTGGTGATCGACGCCGACTACGTCAATGCCCAACTGGGCGAGTTAGCCGTCGACGAAGATCTGTCGCGCTATATCCTCTAACGCGCTGGCTCGGCAGGGATGCCGAGCCTGGGTGTGCCCTGAGGGCTACCCGACGCCAAGCCTAATTGAGGTACGATATGACTGCTCCCACCCCGACCCGCGTTCACTATCATAAGCCGACCCGCGAGCTGGAACTTGGCTACGCCAACGGCGAAAGCTATCGCCTGCCGGTGGAGCTGCTGCGCGTCTACTCGCCCTCCGCCGAGGTGCGCGGCCACGGTGGCGACACGGCCGTGCTACAGGTCGGAAAGAAAGATGTGGGGCTACAGAACATCACCCCCGCCGGCAACTACGCCCTCAAGCTGCACTTTGACGACGGCCACGACAGCGGGTTGTTCAGTTGGAACTACCTTTACGAGCTGGCCCAGCATCAAAGCGAGTACTGGGAAAATTACCTGCAGCGGCTTGACGAGGCCAGCGCTTCCCGCGAGCCTGCCAGCATCCAGTTCAAGCAGCTGTGACGTCGCGCCCCAGCGGCAAACGCAGACAAGCCAGGGCGGACAAGGCTACAATGGCGCCAACCTTTTAATGCGACGACCGCCTGGTCGACGCTCTTCGCCTCGAACTCGGGAGCTAGAGCCCCATGAGCCCCATGAGCCCCACGGATAAGCGCACCACCCATTTTGGTTACCAGGAAGTCCCGCTCGACGAAAAAGCCTCCAGGGTTGCCGACGTGTTTCATTCGGTCGCCGCACGCTATGACGTTATGAACGACCTGATGTCGATGGGCATTCACCGCGTCTGGAAGCGCCTGACCATCGAGCGCGCAGGGGTGCGGCCCGGTCACCACGTCCTTGACATCGCCGGCGGCACCGGCGACTTAACGCTTAAATTTTCGCGTTTGGTCGGCCCGCGCGGCAAAGTCGTGTTGGCTGACATCAACGCCTCCATGCTCAACGTGGGGCGCGACAAGCTGATGGACAACGGCGTGGGCAGCAACGTCGAGTACGTCCAGGCCAACGCCGAGTGCCTGCCGTTCCCCGACAACAGCTTCGACTGCATCACCATTGCCTTCGGCCTGCGCAACGTCACCGACAAGGATGCCGCGCTGCGCTCCATGGCGCGGGTACTCAAGCCGGGCGGTCGCCTGCTGGTACTGGAGTTTTCCAAACCCAACAACCCGCTGCTGTCGAAAGCCTACGACGAATACTCCTTCCGCCTGCTGCCCAAGATGGGCGAGCTGGTGGCGGGCGACGGCGAAAGCTACCGCTACCTGGCCGAATCGATCCGCATGCACCCCGATCAGGACACCCTGAAGAGCATGATGGAAAACGCCGGGCTGGAGCGGGTCGAATACACCAACCTGACCGGCGGCATCGTCGCGCTTCACCGCGGCATCAAGTTATGACACCAACCACCGAGAGGTCAGCATGCTGGTAACCCCGACCCTGTTGCTGGCCGGATGTGAACGCACGTTGAACGCCCTTCTCGCCCGCGACCCGGCGTCACCTGCAAGGCTGGCGGCGCTGGCGGGCAGCCGCTTGCTGGTGCGCTTTGAGCAGCCGCATCTGGCGCTGGTCATGCACTATCATGCGAAAGGGATTGACCTGCTGCGCGGCGACGATCTGGACGACAGGCATGCCGATGCAGTGGTCGAACTGACCCCGGAAACCCTGTCGGCCTGGCTGGGCGGTGCTTCGGTCGAGCAGTTGATGTTCGAGGGCATACTGGCTATCCGCGGCCAGGTGCACCTGCTGGAAGCAACGCGCACGCTGCTGCTGGACCTGGATCTCGACTGGGAAAACGAACTGGCCCGCTGGCTGGGTGACGCCCCTGCCCACTCGCTGGCCGAGGGGATGCGGCGAGCCGCCGGGTGGGGCCTGCGCACCCGCGACGAACTGTTGCAGGACGTCTCCGAATACGTCTTCGAAGAGGCCCGCCTACTCCCCGGCCGTCAGCAGCGCGATGTATTGCGCGATCAACTGACCTCGCTGGAGGTGGCCACCGACCGCCTCGAAGCACGCTTCAGGCGCCTCGACCGACGGCTACGCGCGGGGGCCCGCCAATGAGCCTGCGGCTTTTTCGCATCAGCTGGGTGATTGCCCGCCACCGACTGGATACGCTGCTGCCGCTGGATCGGCTGCCCTGGTGGCTACGCTTTCTGCTGTGGTTTTCGCCGCTGCGCCTGATGCCCATCGGCCAGCGCTCACGCGGCGAGCGCCTGCGGCTGGCGCTCGAGACGCTGGGGCCGATCTTTATCAAGTTTGGTCAGATGCTTTCCACCCGCCGCGACCTGCTGCCCGAAGATATCGCTGACGAACTCAAACGCCTGCAGGATCAGGTGCCGCCCTTCCCCGGCGAGCACGCGGTCACCCGGGTCGAGAAATCGCTTGAAATGTCGCTCAGCGATGCCTTTGCCTTTTTCGACCCGGCACCGCTGGCGTCGGCCTCGATCGCCCAGGTCCACGTCGCCCGGCTGCACAGCGGGGAGGACGTGGTGGTCAAGATCATCCGCCCCGGCATCGATCGCATCATGCGTCAGGACATGGCGCTGATGTACCAGGTGGCCAAGCTGCTAGCCAGGGTGCCCGAAGCGCGTCGACTGCGCCCGGTGGAAGTCATCAGGGACTACGAGGCGACGCTGTTCGACGAGCTCGACCTGTACAAGGAAGCCGCCAACACCTCGCAGCTTAAGCGTAATTTCAAGGACTCGCCGCTGCTGTTCGTGCCGACCATCTACTGGCCGTTCACCCGCCGCCACGTGATGGTCCAGGAGCGCATTCGCGGCGTGCCCGTGGCCGACCTCGAGACCCTCAAGGCCAACGGCACCAACCTCAAAAAGCTCGCCGAGCGCGGGGTGGAAATCTTCTTCACCCAGGTCTTCCGTGACAATTTCTTCCATGCCGACATGCACCCCGGCAATATTTTCGTCAACTGTGACAATCCGGAAGACCCCCAATACATCGCCATCGACTGCGGCATTGTGGGCAGCCTCACCCGGGAAGATCAGGATTATCTGGCGCGCAATCTGCTGGCGTTCTTCCACCAGGATTATTACGAAGTCGCGGCGCTGCACATCGAGTCAGGCTGGGTGGGTGAAAACACCCGCGCCAACGAGTTTGCGGCGGCCATTCGCACGGTGTGCGAGCCTATACTCGAAAAACCGTTGAAAGATATCTCCTTCGGCCAGGTATTGTTGGGGCTGTTCCAGACCGCGCGGCGTTTTAATATGGAAGTGCAGCCACAGCTGGTGCTGCTGCAGAAAACCCTGCTCAATATTGAGGGGCTGGGTCGCCAGCTTTACCCTGACCTGGATCTGTGGAGCACGGCCAAGCCTTACTTGGAACAATGGATGAAGGAGCGAGCTGGCTTCGGGGGGCTATGGCGCTCGCTGAAACGCCAGGCGCCGGAGCTTTCGCACCAGTTACCGGAGCTGCCAGTGCTCGCCCACCAGGCACTCAGCCGCATGGAACAGGAACACCGCCAGCGCCATCAGCAGGTAACGGCCATCAGCACCATGCGACAGCAGCTGGCGCGCCAGGGAAAACGCCACCATCGCCTGCGTATCGGCTTGATTCTGCTGGGCCTGGCACTTGCCTGGCAGCCGCTCTATCAGTGGGCCAGCGGCCAGCCATGGCCCGTTCTTGTCGCTGCCGGCATCGGCCTGCTGCTGTTGGCATGGCAATAGTTTAAGAACCTGAGGAACCCCATGGACACGACGCCTTCAACGCCCAATAATGCGCCTGTGCTGGATACGCTTGCTGAGGTACTGCAGCAACGTCGCCACGCCTCGCCGGACGATTCGTACGTTGCTTCCTTGCATTACAAGGGATTGAACAAGATACTCGAAAAGCTCGGTGAGGAAGCCACTGAAACGCTGCTCGCTGCCAAAGACGCCGAGCAGGGTGGCCAGGCGGAGCGGCAGGCGCTGGTCGCTGAAACCGCCGACCTATGGTTTCATAGCCTGGTGATGCTGTCGCATCTGGGTCTCGATCATCAGGACGTACTTGACGAATTAGCACGCCGTTTCGGCATTTCCGGCCACGACGAAAAAGCGGCCCGCACACAATAACCTAAAGGCTTTGCAACGTAGCCCCCATCACGAGGACACGCATATGTTAGGTGGTATCAGTATTTGGCAGTTGCTGATTGTGCTAGGCATCATCATCCTGGTTTTCGGCACTAAAAAGCTTCGCAACGTCGGCTCCGACCTGGGCGGTGCGGTCAAGGGCTTCAAGAAAGCCGTCCATGAAGAGGACAAAGACGCCGACAAGAAGGACGACGAGCAGCCCCAGGCGAAAGTGCGTCACGACGAGCCTGGCAATACCTACGATGTCCAGGCAGAAGAAAAAGCGAAGCAGGCAGCTGAAAACAACGACGAGCGCAAATAAGCCATGTTCGACTTTGGCTTTTTTGAAATTCTGGTCATTGGCGTTGTCGGGCTGCTGGTACTCGGCCCCGAACGCCTGCCGCGCGCCGCGCGCGCGGTGGGCCTCTGGGTAGGCAAGATCAAGCGCACCGTGTCAGGCATGCAGCGCGAAATCAGCGCCCAGCTGGAAGCCGAAGACCTGCGCCAGGCGCTCAACGATCAGCAAAAAAAGCTCGATGACAGCCTGCGCAAGGCCAAGCATGACGTGGAACGCATCGCCGAGACCGACAAGCAGGCAACGCCCTCCAGCACCTCGTCAACGGAATCAGAACAGCGCGCCGCCAGTGCTGCCTCGCACCTGGATGACGCCCTGGAAACGGTCCGCGAGAAAGCGCCAGCGTCGCCCGACGCTGAGTCACCTACCAAGGACAGCAAGCACCCATGAGTACGTCTGGTGATTCGCAGGAGCCCCATAATGATCAGAAGCAAGCACCGCTCATCGAGCACCTGATTGAGCTGCGATCGCGGCTGATGCGCGCGGTTATCGCGATTCTGGTGGTTTTTCTCGGGCTGTATTCGTTTTCGAACGATATCTATCTTTTCGTGGCAGAGCCGTTAATGGCGCTGCTACCCCCCGGGTCGCAGATGATCGCGACGGAAGTGGCATCGCCGTTTCTGGCCCCTTTCAAGCTGACGCTGGTAACGGCGTTGTTTATCGCCATTCCCTTTGTGCTGCACCAAGCATGGTCGTTCATCGCCCCGGGGCTTTACGATAACGAAAAAGCCCTGGCGATCCCGATTCTCGTGTCCAGCATTCTGCTGTTCTACGGCGGGGCGGCGTTCGCCTATTACGTGGTGTTCCCTTTACTGTTTGCGTTTTTCACCCAGACCGGGCCGGAAAACGTCACGGTCATGACCGACATCAATCAGTACCTTAACTTCGTCCTCAAGCTGTTCTTTGCGTTTGGCGTGGCGTTCGAAATTCCGGTGGCCACCTTCCTGCTGATTCTGTCAGGCGCCACCACGGTGGAGAGCCTTTCCCAGAAGCGCCCGTATATCATCCTAGGCTGCTTTGTGGTGGGTATGGTGCTTACCCCGCCCGATGTGATTTCACAAAGCCTGCTGGCCGTACCGATGTATCTGCTTTACGAAGTCGGCCTGCTGTTTGGACGCCTGGTACGCAAACGCCGCGAGGAAAAAGCCGCTGAAGAGCAAACGGAAGAATAAGAACATCGCTTTATTTACGTTGCAAAAAAGCCGCTGTCCAAGACAGCGGCTTTTTGATACCAGAAGAGCCCACCTGGCTGGCTAGCCCATCATTTCATCGATACGGTCGACCAGCTTGAAGATACCGGTTGCCGCTTCGCTGATCCGGGTCGCCAGCATGTAGGCAGGCGTCGTCACCACGCGGTGCTCCAGATCCACCACGATATCCTCGACGCTGCAGCTGCGGTGCAATCCCCCCATGGCGCTAATGGCGCCCGAGATGCCGGGATCATTGCCCACCGTGACGGCAATGCCATCGCCCAGCAAACGCGTCGCCAATACCGGCGCAATGCAAATCAGACCAATCGGCTTGGCATCTTCGCGAAAGCCTGACAGCACCTCCTTGAACGATTCCAATACCTCCATGCTGTCGCCGGCACTGGCAAAGTCAGACAGATTCTTGGCCACCCCGAAGCCGCCAGGCACGATCACGGCGTCAAACTCATCGGCGGCCAGCTCGGTTAGCGGACTCACGTCACCACGCGCCAGCCGGGCGGACTCTACCAGCACGTTGCGGTGTTCGTCGGGGCTGTCCTCCTGGGTGAGGTGATTAACCACATGGTGCTGCTCGATATCCGGCGCAAAACAACGATATCCTATCCCTAGCTGGTCCAGGCGCAGCAGCGTCAGGGTTGTTTCGTAAATTTCTGACCCATCGAATACACCGCAGCCAGCTAGAATCACTGCCACCTGTTTGGTCATGCTTTTTCTCCTTATGCAGGGCCTGCTCGTTCAGCAGCGTTTGCGCCACTTTAGTCAGTCTTTGGGCGCGCCACAAGGCGGCTTTCGCCGAAGGGCAAGGCTGATATACTCGGTCAAGGCCGACAGGCACCTCATTTGCGAGTTTCAGTGGAGAATATCGTTGAGCACATCGACCCCTCGTCACTTCCCCGCGACCCGTCTGCGACGCATGCGCCGCGACGACTTCTCCCGCCGCTTAATGCGCGAGTCGACGCTAACCCCCGGCGACCTGATTTTACCGGTCTTCGTACTCGAAGGCAGTCAGCAGCGTGAAGCCGTTGCCTCCATGCCGGGCGTGGAGCGTCTGTCGATCGATCTGCTTATCGAGCAGGCGCGCGAGGCTTATGCGCTGGGCATCCCCGCGATCGCGCTGTTCCCGGTCGTCGGTAGCGAACAGAAAACCGAGTTCGCCGAGGAAGCCTACAACGCCAACGGCCTCGTCCAGCGTAGCGTGCGCGCCTTGAAAGAAGCGCTGCCCGAACTGGGTATCATCACCGACGTGGCCCTGGACCCTTACACCATCCACGGCCAGGACGGGATCATCGACGCAGACGGCTACGTACTCAACGACCGCACCGTCGACACCCTGCTCAAGCAGGCGCTGTCTCACGCCGAAGCCGGTGCCGATGTGGTGGCGCCTTCCGACATGATGGACGGACGCATCGGCGCTATCCGCCAGATACTTGAGCAAGAGCACCTGCCGAACGTGCGCATCATGGCGTACAGCGCCAAGTACGCGTCCCACTATTACGGTCCTTTCCGCGACGCCGTCGGCTCTGCCGCCAACCTGGGCAAGGCCGACAAGCGAACCTACCAGATGGACCCGGCCAATAGCGATGAGGCGCTGCACGAGGTCGCCATGGACATTGCCGAGGGCGCTGACATGGTCATGGTCAAACCGGGAATGCCCTACCTGGATGTCGTTCAACGGGTCAAACGCGAATTGCGCGTTCCTACCTACGCCTATCAGGTAAGCGGCGAATACGCCATGCACCGTGCCGCTTTTGATAACGGCTGGCTGGACGCCGATACGGTCATCCTGGAATCGTTGATGTGTTTCAAGCGCGCCGGAGCGGACGGCATCTTGAGCTATTTCGCCCTCGACGCGGCACGCCTGCTGTCGCGCACGCGCTGACCCCGGACCGCCTAGATGACAACGACGTGACACGTCTTTGTCATCTTCTACCGGCATACTGCATTAACAGACGCGTATCAGCCAATGGTATGCTCAGAGATGACTAACGCCGGAGGCAGTCACGATGGACGACCAGGCCACTGATCATTCGCCCTACCCGCTTCATGAGCCTGGCAGCGGCGAAAGCGAAACCTCCCCGCTGCGCGTTAATCGCACGCCCACGGGCGTGCAGGCGCGCGACGCACTGCCGGAAACCGACCTGGACGATCCGCAGCTCTATTTCAACCGCGAGCTGTCGCACCTGCAGTTTAATATCCGCGTGCTGGAGCAGGCCCTGGACGACGCCCACCCGCTGCTCAACCGGTTGATGTTCCTGCTGATTTTCTCATCCAACATGGATGAGTTCTTCGAGATCCGCGTGGCCGGGCTCAAGCACCAGATCGCCCTGGGCGATGACTCGACGGGGGCCGACGGCCGGCTCCCCAAGGCGGTGCTTGCCGAAATTTCCGACATCGCCCACGCGCAAATCGTCCGGCAGTATGAAATCCTCAACGATACCTTACTGCCCGCCCTGGAAGCCCAGGGACTGCGGTTTCGCCGCCGCGATCAGTGGACCAAGGCGCAAAAAGACTGGGTCCAGGAACTGTTCAACAACGACATCATGCCGGTGATCAGCCCCATCGGGCTGGACCCTTCGCATCCCTTCCCGCGCCTGGTCAACAAAAGCCTCAACTTCATCGTCGAGCTTGAAGGCAAGGACGCCTTCGGCCGCGCCGGAGGCATGGCGATTCTGCCCGCCCCCCGTTCGCTACCGCGCCTGATGGCCCTGCCCAAGCATCTGTGCAGCGAAGGCTTCACCGAGTACGTATTCCTCTCCTCGATGATTCACGCCCATGCCGAGGAGCTGTTCCCGGGCATGAAGGTGCGCGGCTGCTACCAGTTCCGCCTGACGCGCAATGCCGACATGAGCGTCGATCCGGAAGAGGTCTCTGACCTTGCCTCGGCGCTGCGTGGCGAGCTGTTAGCGCGGCGCTACGGCAGCGGCGTGCGGCTGGAGGTCGCCGACAACTGCCCGGACGACCTGACCAATTTCCTGCTGCGCCAGTTTAGCCTCGAGAACGACGATCTGTACCGCGTGCAAGGCCCGGTCAACTTGACCCGTATGATGTCGGTACTGGGCGATGTCGACCGCCCCGAGCTGCTCTACAGGCCCTACTCGCCCGGCGTGCCCAAGGCGCTGAAAGGCGGCAGTCTGTTTGACGCCATCGCCAAACAGGACTTGCTGCTGCATCATCCTTTTCAGTCATTTTCGCCCATCGAGGACCTGCTCAGCGAGGCCGCGCGGGACCCGGACGTGCTGGCGATCAAACAGACGCTCTACCGTACCGGCGCCGACTCACCCATCGTCAGTGCGCTGGTCGATGCCGCCAGCCAGGGCAAGGAAGTGACCGTGGTCATCGAGCTGCGCGCACGCTTTGACGAAGCCGACAACCTGCAGTTGGCTTCGCGCCTGCAGGAAGCCGGCGCCATCGTGATTTACGGCATCATGGCCTACAAGATCCACGCCAAGATGCTGCATATCGTGCGCCGCGAGCGGGGCGAACTTCGCCACTACGCGCACCTGGGTACCGGCAACTACCATTCCAAGACCGCCAAACTGTACACCGACTACAGCCTGCTGACCGCCAACAAGGCGCTGTGCGCCGACGTTCATCGGGTGTTTCAGCAGCTGTCGGGAATGGGACGCGCGCGCAAGATCGATACGCTGCTTCACGCGCCGTTTACGCTCCACGACCGGTTAATGGAAATGATCGACCGTGAAGCCCAGGTGGCACGCAAGGGAAAACGCGCCCATATCATTATCAAGTGCAACTCGCTGACCGAGCCTCAACTCATCAAGGCGCTATATCGTGCCTCCCAGGCAGGCGTGGAGTGCGACCTGATCATTCGCGGCATGTGCTGCCTGAAACCCGGCGTACCGGGGGTGTCGGACAACATTCGCGTTCGCTCGATTATCGGGCGCTTTCTGGAACACACTCGGGTTTTCCATTTCCACAACGACGGCAAGCCGGAAATCTGGTGCTCGAGCGCTGACCTCATGTCACGCAACATGTTTCACCGCGTGGAAACCTGCTTTCCCCTGCTCGATAAGAAGCTCGCCACCCGGGTGCGCAAGGACCTGGAAACCTACCTGGTGGATAACTGCCAAAGCTGGCTGCTCCAGAGCGACGGCAGCTACCATCTTCAGGACCCGGGCGGCGGCGATGCCATCAGCGCTCAGGAGACGCTGCTTTACGCCTACGCCACCAAGAGCTGACACGTCCCATACATGAGAACCCCGGCGGCGAGCCGGGGTTCAACATAACTGGGGCGCGAAGCCTATGCTCAGGCGTAACGCGCGCGCAGTTGCCTGGCCGCCTCGACCATATTGGCCAGCGCCGGCTCCACTTCCGCCCAGCCACGGGTTTTCAAGCCGCAGTCCGGGTTGACCCACAGCCGCTCGGCGGGAAGCTTGTCCAGCGCTTTTTCCATCAGCGCCACCATCCAGGCCACGTCGGGGATATTCGGCGTGTGGATGTCGTATACACCGGGGCCAATGTCGTTGGGGTAGGCAAAGTCCTGGAAGGCGTCCAGCAGCTCCATATCCGAGCGCGACGTTTCGATCGTGATCACGTCGGCATCCAGTGCCGCGATCGCGCCGATAATATCGTTGAACGCCGAATAGCACATATGGGTGTGGATTTGGGTGGCATCGTCAACGCCGGCGGCGCTTAACCGGAAGCATTCCACCGCCCAGTCCAGATAGCCCTGCCATGCGCTTTGGCGCAGCGGCAGCCCCTCGCGCAGTGCGGGCTCGTCGATCTGAATGATCCGGATACCCGCACGTTCCAGGTCCAGGACTTCGTCGCGCAGCGCTAGAGCGATCTGCCGGCAGGTGGTCTCACGCGGCTGATCGTCGCGTACAAAGGACCACTGCAGGATGGTCACCGGCCCGGTTAGCATGCCCTTCATGGGTTTATCGGAGAGCGTTTGCGCGTACGCACTCCAGCGCACGGTCATGGCCGCCGGGCGCGTCACGTCGCCAAAGATGATCGGTGGCTTGACGCACCGGGAGCCGTAGCTTTGCACCCAGCCAAAGCGGGTAAAGGCAAAGCCATCCAGCTGTTCGCCGAAGTATTCCACCATGTCGTTACGCTCGGCCTCGCCATGTACCAGCACGTCGAGGCCCAGGGCTTCCTGGCGCTCGACGGCATAGGCAATGTCTGCGCGCATCTGCGCTTCGTAGTCGGCCTGGCTCAAAGTGCCGGCTTTGAACGCCCGCCGCGCCGCACGAATCTCGTGGGTCTGCGGGAACGAGCCGATCGTGGTGGTCGGAAACAGCGGCAGCGCCAGCGCCCGGCGCTGCGCTACCGATCGCTCGCTATAAACAGCGCGACGCTGGCTGTCGCTGGGCGTCACCGCCGCCACTCGCCGACTTACTGCTGGCTGGTGGATGCGCGCCGAATCACGCCGGGCATCCAGCGCCTGGGTGGCCGCCGCTAAACGCTGCTCATCCAGGTCGGTCGTGCGGCTATCGATCAGACGGGCCAGGGTGACCACCTCATCAAGTTTTTGGCGGGCAAAGGCCAGCCAGCTGACCAGCGATTCATCGAGTTCGGTTTCCTGGGCCAGGTCCACGGGCACGTGCAGCAGCGAACAGCTGGGCGCCAACCAAAGCCGCTTCCCCAGGCGCACCTTGAGGGGACGCAAGCGTTCACGCAGTGCCGCAAGGTCGGCGCGCCAGATATTGCGGCCGTCGATAACGCCAACCGACAGCACCTGATGAGGCCCCAGACGGTCAATCACCTGGTCGACCTGTTGCGGCGCACGCACCGCATCAATGTGCAGCCCTTCCACCGGCAGCCGGGTTGCCAGCGACAGGTTATCGCCCAGGCCGCCAAAGTAGCTGGCCACCATCAGCTTCAAGGGTGCGGACTGCAATCGATGGTAGGCGCGCTCGAAGGCCTGTTGCCAGGCCGGGGGCAGGTCCTGCACCAACGCAGGCTCATCCAGCTGCACCCACTCAACGCCCTGGGTGGCAAGCCGTGCAAGCACCTCACTGTAAACATCCAGGACGCTGTCGAGCAGCGTTAGGCGATCAAACTCATTGCCTTTGGCTTTGCCCAACCACAGCCAGGTCAGCGGTCCGGTAAGGGTGACCTTGGGGGTAAACCCTGCGCGCAGAGCTTCATCGACTTCGTCGAAGAGCCGACTGGAGGAAAGCGCAAAGCGCTGCCCTTCGTGTAGCTCGGGGACCAGGTAGTGATAGTTGGTATCGAAGTACTTGGTCATTTCGCAGGCGGGAGCAGGCTCGCCGCTGGGTGCGCGCCCCCGTGCCATGCGAAAGGCGGTATCCAGGTCAACGTCGCCTGCCGCCACTTCGCGGCTCGCATTGAAGCGCTCGGGCACCGCGCCCAGCAGCACGGAGACATTGAGTACCTGATCATAAAACGCGAAATCGCCGACGCTGACCAGGTCGAGCCCGGCGGCCTGCTGGTCGCGCCAGTGACGAAGCCGCAGCTCACGGCCGGTTGCTTCGAGGGCCTGACGAGTGCAGTGGCCTTGCCAGTAGGCCTCGGTGGCTTTTTTAAGCTCACGCTGGGCACCAATACGGGGATAGCCGAGAATATGAGAAACTGTCATGATGAAACCTTGCAACGTGAATGATTTCGTACAGTCTGGGCACCGCCGACAGGTGAATCAAACTAAAGTTTCTAATACCAACCATGAAAAACTTTCACCATGATTGAATTGCGCCATTTACGTACCCTCCTCGCGCTGCGCGAGACCGGCTCACTGGTTGAGGCCGCTGAGCGGGTCCATCTCACCCAGTCGGCACTCTCGCACCAGCTGAAAGACCTCGAGAACCGTGCGGATAGCCCGCTGTTTGTACGCAAGACCCGTCCGGTTGAATTTACCCGCGCCGGGCTACGGCTGCTGGCACTCGCCGACCAGATTCTGCCCGAAGTGCGCAAAGCCGAGCGTGACCTGGCACGCATGGCGGGGACGGAACTTGGCCGGCTGCATATGGCTATCGAATGCCACAGCTGTTTTCAGTGGCTGATGCCCACGGTGGATTACTTTCGCGACCATTGGCCCGAGGTGGAAATCGACATCCCCAGCGGCCATCATTTCGACCCGCTACCCGCCCTGGCACGCGAGCAGTTGGACCTGGTCATCACCGCCGACCCACAGCCGCTGGACGGCGTTCACTACGCGCCTCTGTTCCGCTACGAGGGGTTACTGGCGGTTGCCCGTCAGCATCCATTTGCCGCGTATAGCTTCGTTACGCCCGAGGCATTGGCCGAGGAAACCCTGATCACCTACCCGGTCGAGCAATCGCGGCTGGACGTTTTCACCCAGTTTTTGACACCCGCCGAGGTACGCCCGCGGGAAATCCGCACGGCCGAGCTTACGATTATGATGATGCAGCTTGTCGCCAGCGGGCGGGGTGTCTGCGCGCTGCCCAACTGGGCGCTCACCGAATACCTGGAGCGCGACTACGTCAGCGCGGTCAAACTCGGCGAACAGGGGGTGTGGAGTACGCTCTATGCGGCCGTGCGGGAGGAGACGCTGGAGGCGCCGTGGATGCAGGATTTTCTGCGCACGGCGAAAGAAACCTCGTTTGCCGTGTTGAGTGGTATCAAACCGGCGACTCGCGACGCGGAATCAGCAGCGTAAACCGCGCGCCGCCCAGGGAGGGGCTGGTATCCACCGTCACGCTGCCGCCGTGGCCGGCCATGATCTTCTGCACAATGGACAGCCCAAGCCCATAGCCACCGGAACTGCGTGCCCGGCTGTCGTCCAGGCGGGCAAAGGGTTTGAACACATCGGCCCGGGCATCGGCGGGAATCCCCGGCCCGTCGTCTTCCACGTCAATACGCACCAGATGGGGTTCATCCCACAGACCGATGACCACCTTGGACTGGCCGTAACGGCAGGCATTGCTGACCAGATTTTGCAGTGCGCGCTGCAGATAGCGCGGTTCGGCTAGCAGTTCGATGTCAGGCCCCGGCGCCAGGGTGATTGCCAAGCCTTCGTGGAGCGGCGAAAGCGCCTCCACCACCCGCTCGGCCATCGCCCGACATTCGACCAGCGACATTTCGAGCTCCGCCCCGTTGACCGTCTCGCCCCCCAGGCGGGCATAGGTGAGAATTTCATCGACCAGCTCATCAAGCTCGGCGATGTCGGCATCGATCCCCTGCAGTTGGCGCCTGATGGCGGGCTGGTCGGTCATGTCATCGACCATTTGTACCGCAAAGCGAATGCGCGCCACTGGCGTGCGCAGTTCGTGGGACACGGCCCGGATCATTTCCTGCTGGCCGCGTAGCAGCGACTGCACCTGATTGGCCATGCCGTTGAAGGCCATGCCCAGGCGCCCCAGGAAATCGCCACTTTCGACCTTGACGCGTGTTTCCAGACGTCCGCTGGCGATACGCGTGGCGGCGAGTTCGAGTCGCGCCATGCGCGACTCGATACTGCGCATTACCAGATAGATAATCAGCGCCAGTACGACCATCAAGGCCATCAGCAACGGTAGCTGAAGATTAAAGGGCTGGTGGGCACCACGGTTGGCAGGGCCCGCTTCCAGCCACTGGGAACCGTCTGATAGCTGATAGACAAAGCTGATATTGAGCTGCTCACCGTGCAACCGCGTCACCACCTCGCCGCGAGCGAGCTGTTCCTGCTGGGCATCGCTGAGTTCGCTCGGTGGGCGGTTTAACAGCGCAAGCGGCCAGCTACCCTGCTCCACCTCGCCGAGCCGCTCGCGGCGTTCGGTCGCGTCAAACGGCGCCAGCCAGGCACCCAGCATGGTCATGGTGGCGTGCCACTGCTGCTCGCGCCAGGTGGAAAACTCGGCCTGCAGCAGCCACGGCTGTTCGGGAAGGCGACGCTTCAATCGCCAGGGAGACGTCGCGACCAGCACCTTCCCCCGCTCCAGGCGTGCGCGCTCGAAGTAGCTGAGCGACGCATCCTCTATTTGCATCAGGCTGAGCTGCATGTCGAGCTGCTCGGACCAGGCAGACAGCTGCGCCTGGCGTTCGCCCGCGGGGAGGTCAGCGAGCTGTCGGGCCATCAGCGACATCGGCAATGTCGCAAGTGCCTCGCGACGATCTTCGCGGGTTACCTGCTCGATGAAGGCGCGGCCTGCCAGGGCGATGAGAAACACCGTCAGCAGCGCGACACCCAGCAGCAGATAAAAGCGTAAAAACGAGCCGTGGCTGAGCACCCGCCGCATGAGGCTATCCTTCTGTGTGATCAGCTGTCTTTTACAAACAGATAGCCCTTGCTGCGTACCGTTTTGATACGGTGGGGCTGGTTGGGATCGTCACCGATCTTGGGACGAATCCGCGACACTCGCACGTCGATCGAGCGATCCTGACCGTCGTATTTGATGCCCCGAAGGTCGTTGAAAATTTCTTCGCGGGTAAGCACGCGCCCGGCATTGCGTGCCAGCAGCCAGAGCAAATCAAACTCGGCACTGGTCAGGTCGATACGCTCACCGGACAACCACGCCTCGCGGGTGGCATTGTCGATCTCGAGGTTCTCGAAGCGCAGGCGTATCTCGCCGTCGGGGGCCGGTCCTTCGGCACGCCGCAAGAGCGCGCGCATTCGCGCCAGCAGCACCCTTGGCTGGACGGGTTTAGGCACGTAATCATCGGCCCCCATTTCCAGTCCCAGCACTTGATCCAGGTCGTCCGTACGCGCCGTCAGCATCATGATCGGACCTGCAAAATTGGGCCGCACGCGACGGCAGATCGCCAGTCCGTCTTCTCCGGGCAACATTAAATCAAGAATCACCAGGTCCGGCTGCAGGGTCAGAATACGGTCCACCCCTTTAGCGCCGTCGGCTTCCAGCGTTACCTGGAAACCGTTGGCTTCCAGATAATCACGGGTCAGCTCTGCCAGGCGTTGATCGTCCTCAATGATGAGCACATGATCCTGATCTGGGTAGTCAGGCTTGTGAGCTTCTTGATTGCCAAGCGCCTGAAACTTTTCTTCTAAGTGATCCACCATCCTAGTTGTCAACTCCACTTGATCTATGTGTCTTTCGCCCGCCTCCCCCAAACAAAAGCAGGCTGTTTATGGTTGTTTCCAGGATACCTCAAAAGTGCCCAACCGCCTGCCGGGCGATGTCATTTCCACGTTTCTTGTTCATTTACCGCTTCATGCCTGGCTTGATTCTTGTCACGACGACAGCTAATGTAGAGGTGCGGACTGTCGACAATCTGACAGGAGGAAAAGGCCATGGGAAGTGGCAAACCCAAAAGTGTTATCAAACGTGTTTACGTTCCCACCCAGGTGCGCGACCTGCCAAACGGGGAGAAGCTTAAAATCCCTGGGCATTACAAGGCGCCTCCCGGCGAAGAACAGAGCTAGTTGCAAAAGCTGTCAAGTCATTTAATAAGGCAGGCCTCGGGCCTGCCTTATTCATGTTCAGCCTATTGATAACGCCGCGCTAGCCTTTGGGGCCCATTAAAAACCAGATGATCAGCCCGACCAGCGGAAAGAACAGCAGCGCCAGAATCCACAGCAACTTGGCCAGGCCACCCGCTGAACTCTTTGCCACCTTGACGATGGCCCAGATAATAATGATCAGCCAGATAAGTCCTAATAGTCCACCGACTTCAATACCCATATCCACTCCTTGTGTGGGAATCTGTGTTAATGCAGCTAAGCATATTGCCACTAACGACACAAGCCGCTAGCGAGACGCCTGCCAGTCAATCGCGGCTTGGCGACCGCGTGCCTCGTTTACCTGGGCACAGATCAGCATCGCCACGCCGAATAATACTGCACACAGCAAGATGGACGCCTGAAGGCCTACCATGGCCTGCAGGCCACCCAGTAGCACGATGCCCATGACGCCGGCCAGCTTGTTGGCCAGCCCCCAGAAGCCAAAGAACTCCGCAGATTTCGTGGCGGGCGAGAACAATCCCACCAGCGCCCGGCTAGCCGACTGGCTCGAGCCAAGGCTCAACCCCGCCAGACAGCCCACCAGCAAGAAGACATACTGGGCTTGCCACTGCCAATCGGTGGCCTGGTTCACCCAGTCGGTCACTTGCGGGGTCAGCCAGATCGCCAGGATGGCGCAAATCCATAGCGTCAACGTCATTTGGTAGGTCCGCTTGGCGCCCAGCCGATCCTGTAGCCAACCAAATCCCAACGCCCCGGCAGCGGCGGTGATTTGCACGATAATGAACATGATATTGCGCACTCCGGCCTCCCAACCAATGACCTGGGCGCCATAGATGAACGCAAAGGCAATGATGATGTACACGCCGGCCATGGAAAACAGCAGCGAGACCAGGAAGACCATCAGGTCTTTGAAGTGCCTGAGTTCATGCAGGGTCATGGTCACCCGGCGACATGCCGTCTGCCAGTAAGCGCCACTTTCGGGCTGGGGGGTTCCGCGCTCTTTGAGCCATAGAAAGGTGGGAATGGCCGCGATCAGAAAAAAGCCGGCCGCAAAGGGTCCCACCCAGCGGATGCGTTCGAAATTCTCGGCACTTGCTTCACCCAGCATTACCAGCGTGAAGCCAGCGGCAAAAAGCCCCCCGATATAGCCCAGAGCCCAGCCGAACCCGGAAATCTTGCCCAGCGCCTCGGGGGGCCCCAACGCGGGCAGAAAAGCGGCAATGAACGACTCGCCCATGGAATAGGCATAGTTGGAGACAATAATCAGGATGAATCCAAGCATGACGTAGCCCGGCGCCACGAAATACAGCATTGCGGTGGACGCCACGGTGGCAAGATAACTGACGAACAGAAAGCGTTTCTTTTCCGCCCGCTGATCCATGATCGCTCCGCATAGCGGTGCGGTTATCACCACCAACAGATAGCTGGTAGCCAGCGCAAGGCTCCAGAGCAGGTTGGCAAGACGGAAATTATCGTCGCGGTCACCCACAACCACAGTGGTGAACAACTCGCCGAACACCACCGTGATGATCAGCAGCGTATAGGCCTGATTGGCGAAATCGAACATCGCCCAGCCAAAAATTTCACGACGCGAAGCAAAGTTTACAGGAGCAGTAGTCGATTGAGCGTGCACGAGGGGTTCTCTCACCAGTCAGCAAGGCCCTCAGCCTAGCAGGTTGGCGAGTAAAAGCGACACGCCACCGTTGGAAGAATTGAGATGACAGTCGCCGCTGCTTGCTCTAAGTTGGATTGATTAGAAAATAACAGGGACGTTAACCGATGAAGGGAGCATGGGGGCTGGGCGGTCTTCTGCGAAAATCGGCAACAAGACGGTGGCCGGTGGCGCTGCTGGTGCTGGCGCCACTGGCTCACGGCGCGTCAACCTCGCTTGCGTCGCTCTCGTTTGTCACCGAAGAATACCCGCCCTACAACTATCTGGACCCCCAGACAGGCCAGCTAAGAGGCAAGGCAGTGGCGTTGCTGGAGGCGATGCTTGAACAGACCGACACTCCGTTTACCCGCCAGGCTATCCTTTATTATCCCTGGGTACGCAGCTACGAGCTTGCCCAAAACAAACCCAATACGGTGTTATTTTCAACCACCCGAACCGCTGCCCGCGAGGCCCGCTTCAAATGGGTCGGGCCTATCGCTCGTGACCGCGTGGCGCTTCTGGCCTGGCAAGATGAGACCGCAGCCCCCTTGTCGCTGGACGAGGCAATTCGTCAACGCTTGAGCATTGCCGTCATCCGCGAAGACATCGGGGCACATGCATTGCAAGAAGCCGACTACCCGGCCAATTTATTGCGCCCGGCTATCGATAACCGCAGCGCCTTGCACATGCTGCGCCGCGGGCGGGTCGATTTATGGGCCTACAGCGATGAAGTGGCGCGCTGGATCGCCGACCAGGAAGACGTTGATAGCGAGCAATTGAAGGCGGTGCACACATTGAGTGAGTCCCGACTCTACTTTGCCATTCACCCTGCGACGGACCCAGGATTGGTTGATCGACTGCAGCAGGCACTGGATGACGTGCGCGCCGAGCAGTCCGTACCCGAGGTTATCCGCCATGATGACTAACCTGCGCCCTTCACTGGGCACCGCGACCCGATGGTTATCTTGCCTGGGAGCAATGCTGCTGGCGGTTAGCCTGCCGGTCAGCGCAGCGCCTCTGGTCATCAATACCGAAGACTATCCACCCTTTAACTACGCCGACAGCCAGGGCAATATCCTCGGCACCGCCACCAAGATATTGCGAACGGCGCTGCGCTCGGCGGATATCGACGCGGAGTTTCGCTTGCTGCCCTGGGCCCGGGCCTACACCGCCGCACGGCTCCGCGAGCAGCACTGCGTCTATTCGACCACCCGTACGGCCGAGCGCGAGACGCTATTCCGCTGGGCAGGCCCTCTGGTCGTCAACGAGTGGGCCGCGTTCAGCCTTGCCGAGCGCAATATCCAGGCGCGATCGATGGACCAGTTAGCCGCTTTGCGCGTCGGCAGCTTCCGTGAAGACGCCGTCGGCAACTACGTTGAGGCTCAGGGTATCAAGGTATTACGCGCCCGCAACGAGCGTGAAAATCTGGCGCGCCTCGACGCCGGGCTGGTCGACGTGGTCGTCACCGGCAAAGCCACCGGCGAGTATCTGGCCGGCGCGCAAAACCTGGCGCTACAGCATCTGTTTACGTTTTATCGCGCACCGCTCTATCTGGCCTGCCATCCCAGTGTTTCCAAGCAGCGCATGGCACGGCTACAAGACCACCTCCCCTCCCTTGGCGAGTCATACGAGGTACCTTCGCCATGACCAAGCGCCCCCTTCCCCTGCGTTCAGGTAGCCTGACCTCCAAGCAAGCCCTGCTCACCTTACTGCTGGCCGTATTAATCAGCGTGATCGCCGGCAGTCTGGAGCTGTTCAATCATGCCGTGTCAATGCGTCAGGACGTGGCTCAGCGTATTGAACAACAGCTCGCGATTGTCAATGGCGCCGCTGCCGAAGCCGCTTTTCAACTGAATCCTGATCTGGCCCACCAGATCGCCAATGGGCTATTCAGCGATAACGAAATCGCCCAGGTGACCATCCGCGACGATTTCGGCACTGCGCTTGCCGAGTTTGCGCCCGCCGACGCGGTGGAAACGAGCTGGTTAAGCCAGCGGCTGTTTGGCGATATGCTGCACTATCGGGAACCGTTGAGCTATTTCGTGGCGACCGACCTGCCCGACGCCGAGGTGGGCGTAGTGGAACTGCGACTTGATGAGCAAAGCCTGACGCAGCAGTTTCTGGCACGCAGCGTTTCGGTGGTAGGTTCAAGCGTCGCGGAGGCCTTTATCCTCAGCCTGCTGATCATTGCGTTTTTCCATTATTTCATTACCCGGCCGCTGCTCAAGGTGCATAACGCCATCGTACATACCGACCCTGAACGCCCCGGCCAATGGGCCAAACCGCAGCTACGCGGCCACCGCCAGGATGAACTGGGGCATCTGGTCGACAGCCTCGACCACTTGCTGCAGGCCTTTCAAAAGGGCCTGGACCAGCGCGACCAGCTCCATCATCTATCGCATATCGATGGGTTGACCGGGGTTGCCAACCGCCGCCATTTCGACCTCTTCTACCAGCAGCAGTGGCAGCGCGCTCAAAAGCACGCGCAGCCACTCGCGGTGATCTTTATCGATATCGATAACTTCAAGGAATTCAACGACCATTACGGCCATGCCATGGGGGATGACACCCTGCAGGCGGTGGCCCAGGTACTGAATCACTGTATCGATCCTGATCAGGACCTGCTGGCACGTTATGGCGGCGAAGAATTTGTCTGCATCTTGCCCAATAGGGATGAAGCCGCCGCCCTGGAGGTCGCCCAGTGCCTGCGCAAGGCGGTGCTCTCGCTGGCGATTCCGCACGCCTATTCGAGCACTCACACCTACCTGACGGCCAGCATGGGCGTGGCCAGCACGGCGACACATGCCGCGCTCAGCGCAACGGCGCTGCTGGCCCTCGCTGACCAGCATCTCTACCACGCCAAACAGCGCGGCCGGAATCGCATCGAAGCCCGTACCAGCAACGCGTGACGGCTGCCGTAGGCCGCATGATTAAAACCACCAGTGAGCGATAACGGCGGCAACACCTACCACCAGCGCCGTGATCACCGCCACGCACACGGCACGGTCCAGCCAGCGGTCGAACGCAGCCCCCTTGGACTGCCGCCGCGTGGCCCCATGCCGTGCTTGCCTCGCCATCAATCGTTACCCTTCATGGGAAACCCCTCAGTGATTAATGCGCCGATTCACAACGTTGGGCGCACGACGTAAACGCTCCTCTTCCCCGAGCTCCTCGGCTTCAAAGGCGTCGGCCCCGACAGGCGTTTCGCCATGACGACGGTAGAGTTGGGTCAGCATCGCCTTGCGGTCGGCGCGTAGTTCGCGCACCAGCACGATCACCATCATGTAGAGAATAAAGGTGAACGGCAGCGCCGAAAGCACCGCTGCCGACTGCAGCCCGTTCAGCCCCCCCGCCACAACCAGCGTAAAGCAGATCGCCGCGATCAGTACGCCCCATATCACACGCTTGTAGAGCGGTGGGTTGATGGAGCCATTATCGGTCATTTGCGCCACGATGTAAGACGCCGAGTCGGCGGAGGTGACCAGAAAAATAAAAATCAGCACGATGGCAATCAGCGACAGCACGCCGGAAAATGGCATCAGGTCGAACATCTCAAACAGCGCCACGGTGATGTTGTCCTGGGTCGCCGCCGCCAGGCCGATGTCATCGCCGACGATTTCCATGTTGAGCGCGGCACCGCCAAACACCCCGATCCACAGGCAGGCGAGCAACGGTGGCACCAGCAGTACGCCAAACACATATTCTTTGATGGTGCGACCACGGGATACCCGCGCCACAAAGGTGCCGACAAACGGCGACCAGGCGATCACCCAGGCCCAGTAGAAGATAGTCCAGCTGCTGGCCCAGTTTTCATCGCTGTACGGTGCGGTACGCAAACTCATGCCGATAAAGTTCTGCAGGTAGTCGCCAATGCCGACGGTGATGGTCTCAAGAATGGCGACGGTGGGGCCGGTAATCAGTACGTAGAGCATCAGGCCGATACACAGAATCATGTTCAGGTTCGACAGCCGCTTGATGCCTTTATCCAGCCCCGACCAGGTGGAGAGCATGTAAGCGCAAAACATCACGAACAGGATGACAAACTGCCAAAACCCGTTTTCCGGAAGACCGAAGACGGCGTTCAAACCGCCGTTCATTTGCAATACGCCAAGGCCGAGTGAGGTCGCCACCCCCATCACTGTTGCCACCACGGCGAACACATCGAGCCATGAGGCATAAGGGCGGGCTTTGGGGTACTTCGCGGTTACCGAGGAAAGCACCGACGACACCAGCCCCGCCTGGCCTTTACGAAACTGGAAGTAGGCAATGATCAGCCCCACCACGGAAAAAGCCGCCCACTGGTGGATTCCCCAGTTAAAATAGCTGTATTGAATGGCGTAACGAGCTGACGCTTCGGTTTCGGCCTCCCTATCGCCATAGGGCGGCTCGATATAGTGCAGCATCGGCTCGGCCATGCCATAGAACACCAGCCCCACGCCGAAACCGGCAGCCAGCAGCATGCTGATCCAGGAGAAAAAGCTGTAGTTGGGGCGACTGTCTTGTGGTCCCAGCCGCACCTTGCCGTACTTGCTGAGCGCCAGGCCAAACAAAAACACGACAAAGCCAAACACAGAAAATAGATAAAACCAGCCAAAGAGCTCGGTAATGGTGGTTAATGCGGCTTCGGCAGCGCTGCCGAAGCTTTCGGGAAAGGACGCACCGATAACAACCAGGCCGAAGATAATCACCGTCGAGGCGATGAATACCGACTTTCCTCCATGATTCGCCATAAAACATCCTGTCAGATATGCATGGTACGCAAACCACTTGCGCCAGCTGGAAATCGTAACACCTGCCTGGCCGCACTGCATGCAACGCCGAATTAACGCCTGGCCTGAACTCTCCTGAACCGACGCGTTCCAAAGGCTGTACCGATTGAGGAGGCATCAATGCCACAGATGAATCGAGATCAACGTAACGCCGCCTGGCAGGCCGCTCATCAGTGGCGCGCCCGGGCGACTCAAACCCAGCCCAACGGCATCGCGGGCAGCTTGAAACTGCTATTTACCTGGTTGGCGTTTGGCCTGCTGATGATCGTCGGCGTGGTACTTGGCCTGTTTTTCCTGCTGGTCGGCTGGGCCATGATGCCGTTCGTCCGCCACAAGATGAAGAAACGCATGGAGCAGATGCGCGCGCAGCAGGCGCAGGATATTGGCGGCAACCGATCCGCCTCATCACCCGAGAGCGGCCGTCGTGACGTACTCGAGGGCCAGTACGAAATTAAGCACGAAACAGCCGACAGAACGCCGGATGACAGGCCGTGATGCCCGCGTCCACTACAGCGGCGCGTGAAGCCAGATAAAGGCAGCCGCCAATGTCAACGGCATCACCACCAGGCTACCCAGGTTGCCGATCAGCACGATGGACGCCACCTTTTGTGGCGCCAGCCGATACTGTTCGGCGACCAGATAATTGAGCACGGCGGGTGGCAGCGCGCCGAATACCAGTAACACGGCGGCCTGCAGGCTATTCAGCGGCAGCAGGACGATCAGCGGTAGCGCAATCAACAGCCCCGACAGCGGACACAGCACCGCGCCGAGTAGGCCGGTACGCCAGTCGCTGAAATCGATGTCGAGCAGCCGCACGCCAAGCGCAAACAGCATCAGCGGAATACATACCCCGCCCAGCATGTTCATGGCCTCGAGCAGCCACACCGGCAGCGGCAGCCCGCTGACGTTGATAGCCAAGCCTGCAAGGCTTGCGGCCACAATGGGCATACGCAGCAAACGCCACAGCGACGTGCGCGGGTCGAGCATGTAGAGTCCGACCGAAAAATGCAGCAGCATCTCGACGATAAACACCACCACCGCTGCCGGAAGCGCTGCCTCGCCGAACGCCAGCACCAGCAGGGGCACCCCCATATTGCCGGAGTTGTTGAACATCATCGGAGGAAGAAAGGTTTTGATGTCCAGACCCAGCCAGCGGGCGACTGGCCATAACACGACGCCAGACCCCAGCACCACCGCCACGGCAGCGCTGGCCAGCCAGGCATAATCGGCCAGCGGCGCCTGCCGATCGGCCAGCACGGCAAAGACCAGCAGCGGGACGAATAGCTCCATGTTCAGGGTATTCAGGCTGCGAATGTCCGGCGTGCGAAACCGTCCGTACGCCGCCCCCGCCCCGGCAATCAGAAAAACGGGCAGCAGCGTGCTGATGATGTTGCCGATCATTGCATTTTCTTTCCCTGCCAAGAGTTGTCCATGAGATATCCCTGCGCGCCATCAAGGCTCAAGAAAACGCTGCCATAGTGCCATCACGGCGTTGCGATGCGCCTCATAGTCAGCGGCCTGCCCCTCCGCTTTATCGCCGGTCAGCGCCGCTCGATGCGTGCTGGTGCGGTACGCCAGATACGCCTCGCGCAGCCGCTCCGCTTCTTCTTGAGGTAAGTGCCCACTCTCGGCCAAGGTCTCTAGAATGCGGATATTGTCGCGGTAGGTCAGCAGTGCCGGAGTCTGGTTAGCAAGTGCTAACACCGCGTACTGACAGAGAAATTCGATATCCACCATGCCACCGGCATCGTGCTTGAGGTTGAAACGTTCGCCCGCCTGCTTGGAGGCCAGGTGGTCGCGCATCTTGTGACGCATCTTGACCACGTCATCGCGCAGCGCCGCCGTGTCCCGTTCGCCCCCGAGAATCTCTCCCCGCAGTTGATCAAACTTGTCCGCTAACGTCTCGCTGCCCGCGACCACGCGCGCCCGGACCAGCGCCTGATGCTCCCAGGTCCAGGCATGCTGACGCTGATAGTCGGCAAAGGCGGCCAGCGAGGTCACCAACAGGCCGGAATTACCCGAAGGCCTCAGACGCATATCCACTTCGTAGAGGCTGCCCGTGGGGGTGACCGCCGTTAACAAATGAATAATGCGCTGGCCCAGGCGGGTAAAAAATACCGGTGTATCAATGGGACGCGGCCCGTCGGTGGCCCCCTGCCCGTCGCTATCATGGAGAAACACCAGATCCAGGTCGGACCCGTAGCCGAGTTCGATGCCACCCAGCTTGCCGTAGCCGACGATCAGGAACGCAGGTTCCCGCGCGTTGCAGCCACTCGGCACACCATGCTTGGCGGTAATATGCTTCCACGCCATCGCCAGTACGGCATCCAGGATCACTTCGGCGATATAGGTTAAGTAATCGCTTACTTTCATCAGATGCCGTGTCCCGGCGATATCCGAGGCCGCCACGTGCAGCATTTGGGCGTGTTTGAATACCCGCAACGCCTCCAGCTGAGCTTCCTCGTCGTCTTCGGGCAGGCGATTCAGCGTCTGGCGCAGCTCGTCCGCCAGACGCTCCTTGTCGGCCGGCGTGTAGAGCGTGTCCGGGGTCAACAGCTCATCCAGCAGAATCGGGTAGCGGGCCAGCTGCTCGGCAATCCAGGGGCTGGACGCGCAAAGACGCATGAGGTGCTCGAGGGCATGCGGATTTTCGCGCAGCAGGGCCAGATACGCCGTGCGCCGCAACACGGCTTCGATCAGCGGCTGGACGCGCGCCAGCGCGGTGTCCGGGGTGTCGTTGTCGGCCACGGCATCCAGCAGCATGGGCATCAACGCATCGAGACGCTCGAAGCCGATGCGCTGCATGCTCTGTACCTGACGCGAGTGGTACAGGCGAGAGAGCCGGGTGAGGACCTTGTCGGGGGCCTCAAAGCCGGCCTGCTCCAGACGGGCGAGCGCGTCGTCCTGCTCCAGCTCACCGCGCCATAACAGCCGCCACTGCTCGAGCCCCGGCGTCTGGTCGTCGCTTGTGTTTGCCACTTCGTCTTCGGGCTCGGCAATCACCGCGTCAAAATGCCGGCGCACGCGATCCCGCACCTCGTCCAGCTGATGCACCAGGCTCGGCCAGTCATCGTGGCCCATGGCAAACGCCACCCTTTCGCGGTCGGGGTCGTCGCTGGGCAGGGTTTGCGTCTGGCGATCTTCCAGGGCCTGGAGCACGTGTTCGATATCGCGCAGAAAGGCATAGTCGGGCAGCAGGTCGTCGACCACGTCCTGGGGTAACAGCCCAAGCGCCGGCAGTCGATTCAGCGCCGTCTGCAACGAGGCCACCTGAAGTTCGGTGTCGCGCCCGCCCCGAATCAGTTGAAACGCCTGCACCACAAACTCGACCTCGCGAATCCCGCCAGGTCCCAGCTTGATGTTGTGCTGCATGCCCTTGCGCTTGACCTCACGGTTGATCATTGCCTTGAGCTCGCGCAACGACTCGATCGCCCCGAAATCGAGATAACGGCGATAGACAAAGGGCCGCAGACTGGCCAGCAGCTCCGCCCCCGCCGACACGTCTCCGGCGACGGGCCGCGCCTTGAGCATGGCATAGCGCTCCCACTCGCGCCCCTGGTCCTGGTAGTAGCTGGAGAGCATGGCAAAGCTGCCCACCAGGGGCCCGCCATCGCCCAAGGGGCGCAGGCGCATGTCCACGCGAAAAACAAACCCATCGGCGGTCATGGCATCCAACGCGGCGATCAGTTTCTGGCCAAGCTTAGTGAAATATTCCTGGTGCTCGAGCGACTTGCGGCCGCCCTGGGTGTCGCCTTTTTCGGCAAACGCAAAGATAAGATCGATATCCGACGATAAATTGAGTTCACCGGCCCCCAGCTTGCCCATGCCCAGCACCACCAAACGCTGAGGGTCACCGTCGCGCGTTGGCGCCGGCAGCCCCCAGCGCGGCGCATAAAACTGCTCGAGCCAGCCAAGCGCCGCCTCAAGGCAAATTTCGGCCAGCTGCGACACCGCATGGGCGGTATCCCACATCGAGTAACCCGGCGGCCGGTTGAGGTCCCGCCATACAATGCCCAGCATGCGGGCCTGACGAAAGCGGCGAAGGGCACGCTGCATGGCGTCTTCATCGCAAGCGCTGTCCAGCGCATCGGCCAGCAGCTGCGTCTGGTCGTCGCGGCCGGGCGTGACGTCCAGCTCGCCGCCACTATCGAGCATCGCCAGCCAGTCGGGGTGGCGAATCAGCGTATCGACGGCAAAACTGGAGATCGCCAGCACACGTGTCAGTGCAACACGCCGCTCTGACGAGAGGCTGGACCAATCAGCGGAGGGCAGCGGCTGGCGGGTCATGTCGGCCACATTGTCGGCCTGGCTCAGGGACTCGCGCAGACGCTGCCACGCCTGCTCAGCCACGGGCTGAAGCGCTTGGGGTAAGGTATCAAACGGTAGGAACGCTTCATTGAGTTGCATAATGCCCTCGCTGCCCTGGATCTAGCCTTGACGGCTAGCCGATGAGTTTTTGCCAGCCTAACAGCCCCCAGGTGAGCCCCGCGAGTATCAGCGACAGCATCACCGCTGCTGAGCCAATGTCCTTGGCTCGCCCAGAGAGTTCGTGGTGCTCGGTACCGATGCGATCCACCACGTTTTCAATCGCGCTGTTGAGGAGCTCAACGATCAGCACCATAAAGCAGCTACCCACCAATAGCAGCCAGCTTATCGGTCCATCACCAATCCACCACGCCAACGGCAGCAGGATGGCGGTAATGGTGACCTCTTGACGAAATGCTGTCTCGTTGAGAAACGCCGCTTTCAATCCCTTCAGAGAATAGCGCGTGGAATGCGCCAAATGCGTCAAGCCGGTATGCCCAGGTTTCATGGCGATTGCCTCAAAGTCACGTCGTTAATTGGCGAGTATCAGGGTATCGAGATCCTGCGTCAGCGGATCCAGCACCTGCGACCAGTTTAAATAGGGCGTACTGGCATTGCCGTTGACCAGTACACTGAAGACGCCCCAACGGCCCTGGGCCGTACGAAAATAGCCGGCAGTCGCGCGCACGGCAAACGGCTGGTTCAAGGTTCCGGTTTTTAACATGACATTGTGTTGAAAGGTATCCGAGCCGCGTCGAATAAAGCGCATCACGCCGTTGGCGGGAGACTGAAAGGCAGCGACGAAACTCGGAAACAACGCGCTTTCATGGAACATGTCGGCCAGCATCACATTGATGCCGCGCGCCGACGTACGATTTTCGGTGGTAAGACCACTACCGCTGTAAAGCGTCAAAGGTCCGTGCCCCGGCAGGTTCTGGGCATATTGCTCGATCGCCAGGCCCGCTTGGCGAAGCTGCGCCTGGGGTGACTCCACCAGATTGAGCGCCAATACATCGGCCATGTAGTTATTCGAGTAGTTCATGATACGCAGCAGCAGTTCCTGGAGCGGTTTGCTATCCACGGCAGCCAGTCGCTGCGCATCGCCAGGCGGACGTATTGAGCTCAGCCGCCAGCCGTCGCGCACCTGAACTCCTGACTGGCGCAGCATGCCCAGCAACACCTCGGCGGTCAGTTCGGCCGCGTCTCCCGCGCCGCGATAGACGTCCTGGGGTTGGGCGTTGGTCGATATCTGCCCGGTCAGCCGCAGCACATCACCGTCGGCGGTGGTGATTCGCTCGGCGTTCAACTGGGTGCCGCTATTATCAGGCTTGGTCATCACCTGATTATCTACTCTGACCTGTAATGCCTGACCGTCGCACAGCGATATGCGGGCAGGCGCATTGGGTGCCGAAGCCGGCGCCACGTTGGCACACCAGCTGCCGAAATTGACGCCGGCCGAGGATAGCGGCGCACTGTAGGCATTCGCCACCCGCGTCTGGGCATCGCAGCGGTCTGTCGTGATGCACTCGACGGGGCCAAAACGCCACTGATTGATGACCAGCGCACCGTCCACCTGGCGCACGCCGGCTTGCTGGAGGCGCTGCACCAGGCGCCAGATATCCTCGGTGGTCAGCCCCGGGTCGCCACCGCCCTCGAAAATCAAATCGCCGCTTAAAACGCCGTTGGTAACCTTCCCCTGACTAATCAACTGGCTGGTAAATTGGTGCTGAGGCCCGAAACGCTGTAACGCAGCGGCGGCAAGGTAAGCCTTGGTGACTGACGCCGGCGAGAGCTGGCGGGTCGGCTCGATGCTCGCCAGCGGCGCGGCGCTTGCGTCTCCGTCGAGCAGGCGCGCTTCGGCGCTGATGGCAAAGCCCTTGTCTTGCAACTGAGCCAGGCGGCTAAAGTCTGCCCAGAGCGGGCAGCTTACCAACAAGCTGACGACACCGATTGCCGACCGCCATCCCCAGGGCCTTTTGCCACAACGCTGCCAGCTAACGCGGAACATCCGCTTCTCCTTAATGCACGCTCATTTTCGAAAACATCTGCAGCAGCACCACGCCGGCGACGATCAGGCCAATGCCCGCCAGCGCCGGCGCATCCGGCTTTTCGCCAAACACCACCATGCCCACCAGCGTCACCAGCACGATGCCCAACCCGGCCCAGATGGCGTAGGTGATGCCCACGGGCAGGTTGCGCAGCACCAGGCTCAACAGGTAGAAGGCCACGCCGTAACCGCCAACGACCAGCAGGCTGGGCAGCGGTCGGGTAAATCCTTCGGAGGCTTTCAATGCGCTGGTGGCGACCACTTCGGCAATGATGGCCAGTACCAAATATACAAATGTCATGCGGACTCCAACGCCACGCGCAACCGCCATAAGGCCTGGCCGCTCTGGTGATATTTGGCCTCGAACGGCGTCAGATAATCACCGTCGGGCACCCACTCGCTTACCTCGGCCTGCCGGCCGGTCACCTGAGCGACGGCCAACGCGAACTCGTCGATATAAAGCCGCCAGTTTGACCGCACTTCAACCAGGCCACCAAGCGCCAACAGTGTGGGGAATACCGGATGCCCATGCCAGCGCATTTTCAAATGCGATGCCTTGGGGTAAGGATTCGGATATAGCAAATAGTGGCGTTCCGGTGTCCAACCGGCCCCGTGGGCCAGACGCCAGAAATCCACCAGATCAGCGCGCACCAGCCGGGCATTCGCGGGAAGCTCACCGTGGGACCGCTTGAGTCGATCGTCGCTGCGGTCGACCCCGATCACCGCATGGTCCGGAAACTGTTCTGCCAGCCGCCGGGTGGAAAGCCCCACCCCGCAGCCGGCATCCAGTATCAAGCGACCCGGCTGGGCCGCAAGCCACTCGGCCGCCGCGTCGAACGCTTGCTGGGTATGCGCCGCAATCGGTTTACGCAGCGGATGCGCCAAGCCACGGCTTACCCGGCGGGCCAGATCGTGATGAGGGCCCGCCTGATTGGAGGTAACGGGGCGCGACGTTTGCTGCATAGAGTCTCTCGAGAGCGGTTTGGATGCCTGCGCAGGAAAACAGCGCAAAAAATGTGATTCTATCAGTCCCGCGCGGTTGCGGCATGACGCCGCTGCACGCCCGGTGATATGATCATTGGCAGTCATACGTATAGTGTCATATTTATTAAGTGCAAAGCGGCGGGTGTAACCTTTATCTATTGATTTAGCGTTTGCAGCCACGGCCCGTTACACCTAGCGTTACGCGATGCCAATAATTGTTATTTAAACCACCGCACCACGAGGAACCCGGCTTGTCTCACTTACCGGTGATTGTCGGCATGGGCGGCATCAACTCCGCCGGCAGGACCTCGGGCCATCAGGCCTTCCGCCGCACCGTGCTTGATGCGCTCTCCGCCGACCAGCAACGCCAGACATTGGAAAGCCTCGCGACCTTGATGCGCCTGGCTTCGCCATCTTCGAAGGGATGGCACGACAGCGCGGGGCAGCCTCTGGCCGCACCGGCGGCGTCGTTACGCGAGCAAATCCTCAACCATACGTTGATTCGTCGCAACGAAGACCCGCGCTTCAGCGCGCCGGGGCTCCCGGCCAACCGCCACGTGAGTATGCAGCTCGACGAACCGCTGCGTTTCAAACTGCGGCGCCGGCAATTGCCCGACCACCTGCCCAGCCACTGGGAAGTGCGGGAAATCGACGCGCGAATGGTCGAAGTCATGGTCCCCGCCGGGACGATGGAAACGCTGCTGCCCGATGCGCAAACGCCCAAGGTATGCGCAGCTGCGCAACTGCCGACCGGTTTTGACCCCACCGCGCTATATCGCAGCGTGCATCACCCCCGCGGGCTTGCCATGACGGTATTCGGCGCCAGCGATTGTCTGGGCGCCAGCGGCCTGTCGTGGGAACACCTGCGCCAACAGCTCAACCCGGATCACATTGCCGTGTACGCGGGCAACTCCATCGGCCAGCTGGACGACCAGGGCTGGGGCGGCCTGCTGAAAAGCCTGGTCAGCGGGCAGCGCGCCACCTCCAAGCAGATGCCGCTGGGCTACGGCCAGATGCCCGCTGACTTCCTGAACGCCTACGTGCTGGGCAGTGTCGGTGGAACCGGCGCCGCGCTCGGGGCCTGTGCGAGCTTTCTCTACAACCTGCGGCTGGGCATCGACGACATACGCGCCGGTCGCCGCCGCGTGGTGATGGTCGGCACGGCGGATGCCCCCATCACCCCCGAGATTATCGAGGGCTTCCGGGCCATGGGAGCGCTCGCCGATGATGCCAGCCTGAAGGCGCTCGACGCCCTGGAACTGCTTACGGACGCTGATTACCAGCGTGCCTGCCGTCCCTTTGCCCGCAACTGCGGTTTTACCATGGCGGAAGCCAGCCAATTCGTGCTGCTGATGGATGACGCCCTCGCGCTTGAAGTCGGCGCCGATATTCTAGGCGCCGTGCCGGAGGTGTTCGTCAACGCCGACGGTTTCAAGCGCTCGATATCGGCGCCCGGCATCGGCAATTACATTACGTTGGGCAAGGCGGCATCGCTGGTCCGCAACATGCTGGGCGAAAAGGCGCTGAGATCGCGCAGCTTCCTGCACGCCCACGGCACCAGCACGCCCAAGAACCGTATTACCGAGTCCCATGTGTTCGACGAAATTGCCCGCGCCAATGGCATCAACGACTGGCCGGTGGTGGCCATCAAAGCGTTTATCGGCCATTCCCAGGGAAGCGCTGCCGGCGACCAACTGGTGAGTGCGCTGGGCAGCTTTGCCCATCAGCTGCTACCTGGCATACCGACACTGGATGCGGTGGCCGATGACGTTTACGCCGACCGCCTGCGGTTTTCGTCGACAGCGCAGCCGTTCAACGCCGATGCCGCTTTCATCAACGCCAAGGGCTTCGGCGGCAACAACGCCACCGGCGTGGTGCTATCCCCCGCCGTGACCGAGCGCCTACTGACCCAGCGCCACGGGGCTGCTGCCATTCGGGCCTGGAAAACCCGGCGTGAAGGCGTGCGCGAGAACGCCGCGGCGTACCTCGAGCAGTCCGATCAAGGCCATTACGCCCCCCGCTATCAGTTTGGCGAGGCGGTGCTTGAGGGCCCTGAGCTGGACATTCAGGCAGACCGGATTCACATTCCCGGCTACGCGCATGCAGTCTCGCTTCAGAGCGATAATCCGTTTGGCCGCCTAGACGATGAGGAGTCGACGCCATGATGGGTCAACGCGAGAATATCGCCGTCTATCCCGGCACCTTCGACCCCATCACCAACGGCCATTTCGACCTGATAGAACGCGGCGCCCGTATGTTCGACAAGGTCGTCATTGCCGTCGCGGCAAGCCCCGGCAAACGCCCGAACCTGGACTTATCGACCCGTATCGAGCTGGTCCAGGCGGTCTGCGCCTCGCTACCCAACGTCAAGGTGATCGGCTTTTCCACCCTGCTGACCACCATGATGCACGAACAGGGCGCCACCATTATTCTGCGGGGCTTGCGGGCGGTGTCCGACTTTGAATACGAGCTGCAGCTGGCCAACATGAACCGTGCCCAGAACCCGGAGCTCGAAAGCGTTTTTCTCACCCCGGCGGTGGAAAACTCGTATATTTCCTCCACCATCGTGCGCGAAATTGCCAAGCTGGGCGGCGATGTCTCGCCCCTGGTTCACCCTCAGGTCGCAGAGACACTGCGTAAGCACTACACTACGCCAACTGGCAACTAGACCCTGAAACGGTGGCGCCCAATGGGCTGTCGCATGATCTGCGACCCATCGCTCACCGTCATTCGCGAGGTATACCCATGGCCTTAATGATTACCGACGAATGCATCAACTGCGACGTCTGCGAACCGGAATGTCCCAATGATGCAATCTCGCCGGGCGATGAGATCTATGTCATCGACCCCAATCTGTGCACCGAGTGCGTCGGCCACTTCGACGAACCCCAGTGCCAGCAGGTTTGTCCGGTCGACTGCATCCCCCTTGACCCGGAACGGCCAGAAACGCACGACGAGCTGCTCAAGAAGTATCGCATCATCACGGCTGCTTAGGCCTAATGCGGATCTGGGCCCTCGCCTGGCCAATCATCATCTCCAACATTACCGTCCCGCTGCTGGGGCTGGTGGATACCGCGGTGGTCGGCCACCTGCCCGATTCACGCTATCTGGCCGCCGTCACCCTCGGCGCCACGCTGTTCAGCTTTCTGTATTGGGGATTTGGCTTTCTGCGCATGGGCACCACTGGCCTGGTGGCCCAGGCGGTCGGCCGCGAAAGCGACAGCGACGTGCGCAACCTGCTGGGCCAGTCGTTGATCATGGCGGTGGTGATCGGCAGCCTGTTGATCATCTTCGCCTCGCCGATCGTCTCCCTGGGACTTTGGCTGCTGGATGGCAGCGAGACCGCGACAGCGCTGGCTGAGCGCTACGCCGAAATACGTCTCTGGTCCGCCCCCGCCGTATTGGCCAACTACACCATTTTGGGCTGGTTCCTCGGCCAGCAAAATGCCCGGGTCACGCTGATGATTCTGGTGCTGACCAATAGCGTCAATATCGTGCTGGATGTCTGGTTTGTGATGGGCCTGGGCCTAACCAGCGACGGGGTGGCCTGGGCCAGCGTGATTGCCGACTATAGCGCCCTGGCGTTTGGCGGTTTTCTGGTGCTGCGTCAGCTTGGCACCCTCGACGGTCACTTTTTGCGCAGCCGCCTGTGGGTGCTATCCGCGTACGCGGCGCTGTTCAACGTCAACGCCAACCTGTTTATCCGTACCCTTGGGTTGCTGTTTGCCATGGCCTTCTTCACCGCCCAGGGAGCGCGCCAAGGGGACACCACCCTCGCCGCCAATGCCGTACTGCTACAGTTCATCATGCTGACCAGCTATGCGCTGGACGGCTTTGCCCACGCGGCAGAATCGCTCGTCGGGCGTGCCTACGGGCGGCGCGACTGGCAGGCATTCGCCGCCACCGTTGGCGCGGCGGCCCGCTTTTCATGGTGGACGGCCGCCGGGGCGGCCTTGGTGTTTGCCCTTGGCGGCAATGGCTTGATCGCCCTGCTCACCGGCCTTGAAGAGGTTCGCGACACCGCCGCGATATATCTGCCGTGGATGGTCGCGATGCCGCTGATCGCGGTGTGGAGCTATTTACTGGATGGGGTGTTCATTGGCACCACCGCCATTGCCGCCATGCGCAACAGCATCTTTATTGGCCTGGCGGTTTACCTGCCGACCTGGTGGCTGACCGAAGAGATGGGAAACCATGGGCTATGGCTTGCCTTTACGCTGTTTACCTGCGTTCGTTCGGCTGTCTTGATAGGCTATTATCGGCATTATCGCCGCACCTATTGGCGTGAATAATGCGTACGTCAAATCTTTATCCGGTAATGAAAAAGCCGCTTCAGCCCCGTATATTAGTGGAGCACTTCCTAATAATGAATAAAGCGAGCCTGCCATGTTGAAAATGATATCCAAACCGGCAGTGAAGATGGTCGAACGCTATCTTCCTGACCCGTATATCTTTGTACTACTGCTGACCCTGATTGCCGCCATTGCGGCCATCGCGATCGAACGCCAAACGCCGCTGGCCGTCCTGCGCTTCTGGGGCGACGGTTTTTGGGGACTGTTGACCTTCTCCATGCAGATGCTGCTGGTGCTGGTCACCGGCTTCATGCTGGCAAGCTCCCCGCCGGTAAAGCGCTTGCTGCAACGCCTCGCCAGCACCGCCAAAACGCCCGGCGGCGCCATCATTCTGGTGACCCTGGTATCGTTAACGGCCAGCTGGATCAACTGGGGCTTTGGGTTGGTTGTTGGGGCGCTGTTTGCCAAAGAGCTGGCGCGCCTGGTCCGCGTCGACTACCGCCTGCTGGTGGCCAGCGCCTATTCGGGCTTTGTGGTCTGGCACGGTGGGCTCGCCGGGTCGATTCCGCTCACTATTGCCACCGAAGGCCACTTTGCCGCCGACGACATCGGTGTCATCAGCACCGGTTCAACGGTGTTTGCCTTCTTCAACCTGGCCATCGTGGCATGCCTGTTTATTTCTATTCCGCTGGTCAACCGACTGATGCTGCCGGACGAGAAAGACAGCGTCTATATCGACACCAAATTGCTGGACGATGAACCCGAGGCCAAGAGCCGCATCACCCGTCCCGCTGAAAAACTGGAAAACAGCACGACGCTGGCATGGCTGGTCGGTATCCCGGGTCTGCTGTTTCTGATCGACCATTTCCTGTTACGCGGCGGCAGCCTCAACCTGAACATCGTCAACTTCCTGTTCCTGTTCCTTGCCATTGTGCTTCACCGCACCCCGCGCAACCTGCTCACTAGCCTGCAGGAAGCCATCAAAGGCGGCGCTGGCATCGTTATCCAGTTCCCTTTCTATGCCGGCATCATGGCCATCATGGTGGAGTCGGGCCTGGCTCAGAGCATGTCGGAGTGGCTAGTATCGTTTGCCACCGAAACCTCGCTGCCGTTCTGGTCGTTCATCAGCGCCGGGATCGTCAACCTGTTTGTGCCTTCCGGTGGCGGCCAGTGGGCCGTTCAGGCGCCGGTCATGCTGCCCGCGGCGGAAGCACTGGGAGCGGATATTTCACGCGTTGCCATGGCCGTTGCCTGGGGTGATGCCTGGACCAACCTGCTGCAGCCGTTCTGGGCACTGCCGGTGCTCGCCATTGCGGGCCTGAAAGCCAAGGATATTATGGGTTTTTGCCTGATACAGCTGTTTATCACCGGCGCCATCATCTCGGTGGGCCTGGTGTGGTTCTAAGCCACCGCAACACGCCAGCACCTGCCTTCCTGGCAGGTGCTGTCCCCGCTAATAATGATTGGAGCCTGAGGTTCAGCCCATGTCGGATACCTCATTGACTGCGCTGCCAGGACAGCACGAACTGTCCATGACCGTCCTGATGACGCCCGACATGGCGAACTTCAGCGGCAAGGTCCACGGCGGTGCCATTCTCAAGAAACTCGATGAAGTGGCCTATGCCTGCGCCAGTCGCTATTCGGGCCACTACGTGGTCACGCTGTCGGTCGACCAGGTGCTTTTCAAGCAGCCCATTCACGTGGGTGAACTGGTGACCTTTCTGGCCAGCGTCAATCATGTCGGCCGCTCGTCAATGGAAATCGGCATCAAGGTGGTCGCCGAAGATATCCGCGACAAGCTGATTCGCCATACCAATAGCTGCTACCTCACCATGGTCGCCGTGGACCCCGACGGAAAACCTGCCCGGGTGCCGCCGCTTTCCTTGGCAACGCCTTTGCAGCAGCTACGCTTTGAGAAAGCCGCCCTGCGCAAGAAAATGCGCAAACAGGCCGAACACGAAGAACAGCTCACCCACCAGCAGCACCACTCACAAACACCGCCATGACCCCTATCTGGCGAGACACTGCCACCCCAAGCTGAAGGAGTTTCCATGCCTGCCAGGGAGCGCTACCCCCACCTACCCAAAGGCGTTGAGTACGCGCACATCGGCTGGGACTTTTTTATCCTGGCGGCCGTTATCATCAACCTTGGCTTGCTGTTATTCGACTCGCTGTTTCTGCTGGACCCGATCAACCAGGGCATTGAGGCGCTCTCACCAGGCTTTCATCGCGCCTACGACACCACCATTCACAGCCACTTTATTACCATCGACCTGTATTTCGTGGGTATTTTTATCGCCGACGTGCTGCTGGGCTGGGCCGTGGCGATTGCCGAGCGCCGCTACCACCGCTGGTTTTTCTATCCCTTTGTGCACTGGTACGACGTGCTGGGCTGCATCCCGCTGAGCGGCTTCCGCTGGCTGCGCATTTTGCGCGTTATCGCGCTGCTGCATCGACTGCATCGCCTGCGGCTTATTCGCATTGAAAACTGGGCGATTTATCAGTTTTATGCCAAATATTACGACATACTTCTGGAAGAACTGTCCGACCGTATCGCCTTGCGCCTGCTGGGCAACGTTCAGCAACAGATTCGCGCCAGCGATTCATTGACCGAGCGGGTGATCGACCGTGTCGTCATGCCTCGCAAACAACAGCTCATCCAGGAGATTGCCCAACGGCTGGAAACCTCGGTGGGCACCGCGTATCAGCACAATCGTCAGGCGATCATGGCCGCCATCAGCGACCTGGTAAGCCGCACGCTTCGCGAAAGTCCCGAAATCCAGCGGTTGCGCCGCCTTCCCATGGGCGAGCCTGCCACCAGCGCCATGGAAGCCTCGTTAAGCGGCGTCGCTCAGCGGATGGTCGACGAGGTGGCGCTGGGGATTCATTCCCCAGAATTTCGCAAGCTCGTTGAGGGCGCCGCGGAAAACGGCTTCGATAGCTGGCTGACCGTTGATGAAGGCAGCAATAGAGTCACCGAACAGGTGCTCTTTGACGTACTGGAAATGCTCAAAGAGCAGGTGAATCGCCAGCGCTGGAAGGACCGTTACGACTAATCCACAGGGAAGCAAGACCAATGAACAGCGAGTGGTTAATTCTCGGCCCGGCCGCGCTCTATATGATGTCGATGACGCTTACACCGGGCCCGAACAACGTGATGCTCACAGCATCAGGGGCTAATTTTGGCTTCAGACGTACCATGCCCCATATGCTGGGGATCCTGGGCGGGTGTTTTCTGCTGTTTGCGGGGATTGCCCTGGGGCTCGGGGTATTGTTTGAACGCTTTCCGGTGGTCCAGACCACACTTCGCTGGGTGGGCAGCGCCTACCTACTTTATCTTGCCTGGAAAATCGCCAGTGCCCCACCACCCAACCTCAACGGCACGTCGCAAGGTAACCCGTTGACCTTCTGGCAGGCGGCCATGTTCCAGTTTGCCAACCCGAAAGCCTGGGTCATGGGGTTGGCGCTGATGGCCGGTTTCCTGCCTGAAAGTGGCCAGCCGGTCTTCAATGCGCTGGTGCTGGCAGGATTTGCCGAGGTGGTGGCGCTGCCCTGCATTGCCCTATGGGCCGCGTTTGGCACCGCCATCGGCCAATGGATAAAGAGTGACAGCGCATGGCGCGTTTTCAACGTCACCATGGGTCTTCTCACCGCTGCCTGTGTGGTGCTTATCCTCGGCTAGCCACAGCTCAGCTCTTCGATCACGTCATTGTCGTTAAGATGAATGTTCAGCCGTTCTGGCCGGTGATCCAGCGTGGCGGCGTCACCCGGACGCAGTACGCGCGTTTGTTCGGCGCCACTTTGCTTCGCCAACGCCTCCTCGGAGGTGTCGGCGAGTGGTGTCCCGACGGCTGAGGAGATCGCGTCCAAACGGCAAGGCATTTGCGCATCATCTGAGGATTGCGCGTCATCAACGCGCGGAGGCGGCGGTGCACTGGGGGCTTCGCCGCCATTGCCAGGCATTTGCGCGCAGGCGGCAACGAACAACGGCAGGACCGCCACCAGGGCGAGCCGATAGGGTCGTCGAGATATCATTCCTGAGGCTCTCTCATCGTCAAACCAGCATTAAAGGGTTAAAACGCAGCGGGCCGGCACAGGTGTGTGCCGGCCCGCAGTTGCGCTGAGCGTTTAGCTGGCAGCGTCTTGAACAGCCTGACCACCTTCCTCGACGTCCTGGCCTGCACCGCCAATGGTGTTACAGCCCGCGAGTGCGCCCGCTGACATTAAAAGAATAAAGCTCATGGCGAGTAGTTTTTTCATCGTGTTCTCCTTAACAATTCATTCAATATCCTGGATGCTCCAACTCAGAACCTATGAGTGAAGTACTTTTAGGGTAACAGTGTTTTGTCAATTCCGCCTACTTTGCGGGTAGGCACCAACCAAGGAGCCATGTGATGCCCACGTTTGAGCTTGATGCCCGCCTGGCCGGCGACACGCTGCCGATTTGCGACTTGCCGCTGTGCCGGGCATTGCTGATGCTCGACGCACGCTATCCCTGGGTGGTGCTGGTACCACGACGTGCCGCACTGAGTGAGGTATTTGAGCTGCCGGATAGTGAGCAGCTGCAACTATGGCGGGAAGCAAACCAGCTAGGCCAGGCAATGAAAACGGCTTTCGGTGGCGACAAGCTCAATCTGGCCACCCTTGGCAACGTAGTGAGTCAGTTGCATATGCACGTAGTGGTCCGCCGCCACGACGACGCTGCCTGGCCGGGGCCCGTTTGGGGCCATGGCACGCCCGATGCTTACTCACCCGGCGAGCTGCAAGCCATGCAGGCACGCCTAGCGGAACTCATGGCAACGCTCGAGATTACCCCTTAGCGGTTCCCGGTAAGTGGGTTGCTTGTTGAAGTTGGCGGCTCCCCCAGCACGGGATCCCCGGCCGGCTGAGAAACCCCTGCGGCCCAGAGCGAGACGCCCAATACGACGATCACCACGCCGCCCGCAAGCGCTATCCAGCCGGCCGCTCGCTGGGCGCGTTGCGGGGTAGCGCCTTGTTTCGCCAGTCGCCGTCGCGCCCAGTCCCGCGCAACTACGCTTGCCAGGGCAAGCACCGACACCGTAAGCCCGGTCCCCAGCGACATCGCGGCCACCGCCGCTACGCCCATTGTAAACTGCCCCAGCAGGCCTGCGGCACCGAGCATCAGAACGGCTCCGCTACACGGTCGCATGCCGATAGCGCCAACGGTCATTAGCGCCGTGCGCCAATCAAGCGACTGGTGAGGAGTAATATGATGCCCGCCGCAGCATGCGTGGTCGTGGTCGTGGTCGTGGTCGTGGTCGTGCACAGCATAGGCGCGACGCAGCTGAGCGATGGCCCGCCAGCAAAGCCATGCGCCCAGGGCGGCCACGAGTAAAAAGCTGGCGTATTCCACCCAGATCACGCTACCCATCGCCTGGCGCGTCACCCAACCAAGGCCGAAAACTAGCACGGCTACCAAGACGATAGCCGTCAGCCCCTGCAGCAGCGCCGCGGCAAACGAGAGGCCAAGGGCCCGGCCGATGGCACCACCATGGGACATCAGAAACGTCGCCAGCACCGCTTTACCATGGCCAGGACCTGCCGCATGAAACACCCCGTAACCAAAGCTCACGCCCAGTAGCGCCGCCCACGTCGCCGTCGCAGACTCTTGGGACAGCGCGGTGAGCGCCAGGGTCAGCTCGCGATGCAGCTCTCTTTGCCAGCCAAGCAGGGTATAGCTCAAGGACGTCAGACCGCCTTGCCAAAGCGCATAATAGACGAACACGCAGAGCGTCACCGCCAGCAGGCAAAGCCACCCCCAGGGAAGACGCTGCGCCCTCATGGACACACGACCTGACCGGTTTCGGCGAAGTAGCGCCCAAGGCCTGGCTCACCGCTTTCGTCCACATCCAGGCGGGATGCCGCCAGGACCCGCTCAGGGTCGGGGTCCGCCGGCAGTACGGCCAACTCGCACTCGGGCATACCGCGCAGCACCAGCGCATCGTCAAGGGGCTTTTCGTCCTCGGCGGCGTGTACCACTTCAAGGTAATAGGTCGGGTCATAGACCTGATACTCAAGAGTGCGACCGCCAAGCGACGGGGTATCCGCCAGCGGCAAGATAAAGATGAAGGTCAGCCGTCCGTCGCGCTGCATCGCGGTATATTCGCTTACTTCACCCAGTGGCTGTGGCACGCCATCAACACGCACATGCGTAAAATAGCCTTGGCTGGCGAGGTTGTTGCGTATTTCGCCGCCCAGTTGATCCAGCCCCTCGTCCAGCGTCGCCCCTTCCACCCGATTCAGCTCATCGAACACCACCAGACTGTAGAACGGGTCCATTTGCCAGGTTTGATGCAGGCCGGTTGCGCGGCCCTCATCGTCGGTGATGATGCGTACATTGATATCGATCCACCCGTGAGGATGAGCCATCGCGGCGACGCTGGTGAACAACGCCAGGACGCCGACAAAAACCATTCGGCTGTGTGCCAACCAGCGATTATCGCGCCTCATGGGGCCAGCCCCAGGCGTTCCTGAAGCGCCACCAGCCAGGGGTCAAGCCGGATAGGCGGCATTGGCTGACCGCCGCGCCATGCGGAGACACGCACCTGACTGGCGTTGCCCATCTCGTCTACCTCGAGCAATAACCGATAACCCGGCCAACGCGCTAGCATGCCCTCGGCACGGCCCAGCGATAAGTCAGCATGACGGACCACATAGCCTTGCTCCACCATCAGGCTAACCCCGGCACGAAAGGTCTCTTCGGCAGGTGCCTGATAGGTCAGTTCACGCGGCTCCGATGGTGGTGTTGCCGCACAGCCGCTGAGCATGACCAGCAAGCCGACGGCAACCCAGCGAATTCCTATCATGGTGTACGGTCTCCTGTCGCCGTTTGTGCGCTCAGCGCGCGCTGTAACTGCTGGCAAAATGCGTCGGTACTCGCGCTACGCCCTTCGCGCCAGCTGCCGTATTGATCAAACCGGCGGATATCCCGTGATACCCGCATATGCTGACGGTCCCAGAGCAGCGATACGCGCTCTACCTCAACCGGCGGCTGGCTGAAGCCACCCCCCAAGCCAACACCAACGCCCAGCCGGGAACCGCCCCCGACGCCCAGTCCGCCGGACAAATGCACCCCTGAGCGCGAACGCAAATGCGGCTCAGCATAAAGCTCTGAATAGCCATGCAGCGTTTTCTCGCGGCTGACACTCAGCAAACCTAATTGACTATCGCTGGCGTCCAGACTGAAGCCCCACTCCGTGAGTAAATCGACACTGGTGGTCAGGGTGTCCGGATCATCGCTTGGGAAGTAGCACGATTCGGCCGGCGGTGGCTCTGCGCTGGGCAGCGATGACGGCATGACCTGACACCCGCCGAGGGCGAGCAGGCATAGGCAACTGAAAGGCGTCCACTTCATAACCGCTCCTTGGGTTGTCGGATGATGCTGGTTTGCCACTGCGCTGCGCGCTAAGCTCGCCCTATAGACCATGATCAACGACGAGGGTGCCCATGCATATCCTGTTTTGCCCCGATAGTTTTAAAGATGCGCTGAGTGCCGAGGACGCCGCCCACGCCATGGCACGGGGCGCGGAACGGGCCGATCCAGATTGTCACTCACTCATTTGTCCTTTGGCCGATGGCGGCGAGGGCAGCCTTGACGCCCTGATCGCGGCAACGGGCGCGGAGCGCCGTCAGCAAACCGTACAGGATGCCCTGGGCCGCCCATGCGATGCCGCGTGGGGCTGGCTTGTCGACCAGCGTACCGCGTTTATCGAACTGGCAGAAGCCAGCGGGCTGCAGGCCCTTGCCGACGACGAGCGCGACGCCCGTTATACCTCGACTTACGGCGTGGGCCAACTCTTCCTTGCTGCCCTCGATCACGGCGCTGAAAAGGCGCTGCTGTTGCTCGGCGGCAGCGCCACCAACGATGCGGGCGCAGGGATGCTCAGCGCCCTGGGTGCGGAGCTGCTGGACGCTCAGGGCCAGCCCCTACCGCCCGGCGGGGCAGCGCTTGCCGACCTGGCAACGCTTCGCCTGGAGGGGCTCGACCCACGGCTGGCGGGGCTGAACGTAGAAGCGGCGGTCGATGTCGATAATCCGCTACTCGGCGAGCGTGGCGCCAGCGCCGTCTTCGGACCGCAAAAAGGCGCGTCTCCCAGTGACGTGACCCAGCTCGACGACGCCCTGGCTCACTTTGCCGACCTGGCGGCGCAGGTATTAGGTCATGATTATCGCGACCGCCCCGGCGCCGGGGCCGCAGGCGGCATGGGCTTTGCCGCGCAGGCGTTTCTGGGCGCCACTCTGAAGCCGGGCATTGAGATGCTGATGCAGCAGGCGGGCGTTGCCAGCCTGCTCGAGCAGGCCGACCTGGTGATTACAGGCGAGGGGCGGCTGGACGGTCAAAGCCTTGCCGGAAAGACTCCCATCGGCGTGGCACGGGCGGCGTCGCAGCAGCATACCCCGGTGATTGTTCTCGCGGGCAGCCTGGGCGATGGCTGGCAGGCCTGCTTGCAGGAAGGGGTAACCGCCGCCTTTGCGCTTGCCGATGGCCCGATGACATTGAGTGACGCCTTGCCGCGCACGGCCGAGCTTCTGGAAGCACGCTGTGAAAGCCTGGTTCGGCTATGGCAGGCCTCCCGCCCTTGAAAAGCAGCACTCTCGCCAGCATGTAAGGGGTATTGATCAAGGGGTAATGTTCTGGCGCTATAGCAGCCATGCACAAAACTTGCTTTGCAACGCCTACGCCGCCTCTTACCCTATTTATCAGTATCCATTATCGCCTGACGATGATCACCAAGGAGGCAGGACATGTCCGATACCAACAGCATCGGCCTACACGAAGGCAGTGCCACCCAGCTGGCTGAAAAGCTCAACCACCTGCTGGCCAACTATCAGATTTTTTACATGAACGTCCGTGGCTATCACTGGAATGTCAGGGGTAACGATTTTTTCGAACTGCACGCCAAGTTCGAAGAGTTTTATACCGATCTGCTCACCAAGGTCGACGAAGTCGCCGAACGTATCCTGACCCTGGGCCATAAACCGGTTCACGCCTACAGCGATTACGTCAAGCTTTCGCGCATTCAGGAAGACAAGGATGTTCACGACGGTACGACCTGCGTCAACGGCGTATTGCGCGGCTATCAAACGCTGATCGAACTGCAGCGCGAACTGTTATCCATCGCGTCGGATGCCGATGATGAAGGCACCGCCGCACAGGCAGGCGATTACATCCGCGAGCAGGAAAAAACCGTCTGGATGCTTAACGCCTATTTAAGCAAATAAGCGTTCAAACGCCTCAGGCTGAAAGCAAAACGGCACCCTTGGGTGCCGTTTTTTGCGTTTAGCGACTGGCCAAGGCTTCGACCAGAGCACGCAGCAAGTGCCAGAATTCCTCAACGGTCGCCAACTCAACGCGTTCGTCCGGCGAGTGCGCGCCACGGATGGTCGGACCGAAGGAAATCATATCGAGATGCGGGTATTTACTGCCCAGAATACCGCACTCAAGACCTGCATGGATGACTTTTACCGCGGGTTCATGCCCCAGGAGCGACTGATGACAGGCCTTAAAGCGCTTGAGCAGCGCCCCGTCGGGGTTGGGCACCCAGCCGGGGTAGGTATTTTCCACGCTGACCCGCGCGCCGATCAGTCCGAACAAGGCTTTGAAACGGTCGGCCATGGCCGCCACGGCGCTGTCGTGTAGCGAGCGCACCAGCGCACAGACATGAAACCGCCCCTGCTCCAGACTGACGACGCCCAGGTTATTGGACGTTTCCACCACCCCTGGCACGTCGGCGCTCATCCGCTCGACGCCGCAGGGAGCGGCATGCAGTGCCGCCACCAGCATGGTACTGGCGTCCAACGTTAACGGCTCGGCGCCTTCCGGGCTAACCGGCTCGGCGACAATGCTCAGCCCTGCATCGCCGCTGCCCAGTTCACGCTGCAGAGTTTGCGTCAGCTCATTGATGAGGATAAGTGCGTTTTGCTGCTCGTCAGCGGGCAGCGCGATGTCGGCAAAGGCTTCGCGGGGTATGGCGTTGCGCAGCGTGCCGCCCTGATAATTGATCAGCCTGGCATCGACGTGTTCCAGCGCCCGAAGTACGCGCACCAACAACCGGTTGGCGTTACCCAACGGCTGATGGATATCCATCCCCGAGTGACCGCCTTTCAGCCCCGTCAACGATAGCCTGAGCACGCATTCGTCTGCCCTCAGCGCAGCGCTTGGAAGCTTGGCATCAACGACCACATCGGCCCCACCGGCGCAGCCGATAAAGACGTCACCGTGATCCTCGCTATCGAGATTCAGCAGTTGCTTGCCCTCCAGCCAGTTTTCGGCAAGACCCAGCGCGCCCCCCATGGACGTTTCTTCTTCAAGCGTGAACAGCGCCTCCAGGGGACCGTGGGTAAGCTCGGGGTCCTCAAGCAGCGCCAGTATCGCCGCCACTCCCAGGCCGTTATCCGCGCCCAGCGTGGTGCCTTCAGCGTGCAACCAGCCGTCGGCTACATAGGTGCGAATAGGGTCGCGCTGAAAATCGTGCGCGTGACCGGCATTGGCCTGGGCCACCATGTCCAGATGGCCCTGCAGGATAAGCCCGGGGATATGCTCATGGCCGGGGCTCGCCGACTTGCGCAGGCGTAAATTGCCAAACGCGTCGCGGTCGTGGCCGATGCCCTGGGCCTCGGCCCATTGTTCCAGCACGGCGACCAGTTGCGCCTCATGCCCGGAGGGGCGAGGCGTATTACACAGCGTTCGAAAGTGCCGCCACACAAGCGCTGGGCTCAGCGAGTCTAGATGTTCGTTCATGGAAGCTCTTTATCTTGGATAACCGGCTTACTTTAACGGTCCCCGGCCTCGGGGGAAAGCGGTTGCTCGTTCCACAGGACTTGCGCTACCTGACGCAGTGCCTGCACGGACGTGCCGGGGGCGTCGGCAAGCGGCTGGTTCTGGAAAGCCCAGGCGGCGAGCTGCTGGTGGGCGGCTTGGCCAGCGGCCGACAACGACCAGCGACTCGCTTCCCGCGCCAGGGCTTGCAAGGAGGCCCGCGCCAGCGCCGGCGACCGATGGGCGGTTGCCACATCGACGATATCCTGACGCTCGGCCTGGTCCAAGGCGCGCTCAGGCAGTTCGTGGACCAGCAGGCTGACCACCGCCGCCGGCAGATGCGCCAATTCAAACGCCAGCAACCCCGGTAGCGAGGCGGCAAACCGCTCTTGCAACTCGCGCAACACAGGCTCCCCCGACGGGGTTAACGCCTTTGCCACCATCACGGCAAATTCGCCACTCGACGGCTCACGCGTCACGCCCAGACGCACGACCACAAACCCCTGGGCGCGCCAGAAACGCAGCAGCCCCGCATCGGCACCAAAGGTCGCGCCATACAGGGTGATGCCTTCCGCCGCCGCCTTGCGTTGGTCGTCGTCGAGCAGCCGGCTCCCCAGCCCCTGACGACGTCTGGCAGGATGGCTAGCAATGCGTACCACCCGCCGCCAGCGCGCCACCAGGGCCTCGCGGCAGCCACTATGTGCGGCGAGCGACTGGGCCATCAAATGCCCCTGAGGTCGGCGCGCGCCGCGCGCCACCTGGTGGGAAAGGTCCATCGAAAAGCCACCTTCGTCACGGGTCACCAGAACAGCCTGCGGCTGCTGAGCCGGCCCGACAACGCGCAGCCGCATGCCAGGGCCGTCCAGCAGCTGACGCAGGTCACCCGGCGTCGTGCGATAGTGGGACTGCACCAACAGACCGAACAGCTGGCCAAGCGCCGCCTCGTTTCCGGCAAGCGTCTCTCGGTCCACCTCATGGGAAGCATGGCTGGCCGTCAACTCGTCTTGCGCCGAAGGTAGGGGGGCGTTTAACAACAGCAGTTGGTTAAGCGTCGCTTCAAGGGGGTCGCCCGCCTGCCAGCGCACCGGATCTGTCAGCGTGAGCGCCTTCCACCCCGGCGTCTGCGCATCCAGCACGTCACGAAAGCGCAGTGCAAAGCCTCGCCCGGACCCCTCGTAGCCGTGCACGGTGGTGGCAAAGGCAATGCGCGGAAACGCCTTCAGCCATTGCGCCAACAGCGGCGCGGGCAGCGCGGCGGCCTCATCCACCATCAGATAACTGCCGTCGCCGCCCAGCGTGCCCGCCGCGACGTGCTCACTCAGCGCATCGGGCGTGACGAACAAGAGTTCGCGCCCCTCGCCCAGCACGAAGCGATCCGCCGCGCTACGATGCCCCTCCGGGCATAAGGACGCTGCGCGCTCAAACAGACTCTCGACAGCCGCAAGGCGCGGCGCCGTGACGATGACGCGTGATGCCTTATCGCGCAACAAGCGTACACAGCCAATGCCCATCGCGGCACTTTTGCCACGACCACGGTCGGCGGTAATCACCAGGGGACGGCGGCGTTTGAGCCCCTCAAGAGCTCTAACGGCCACGGCCTGATCCAGGGTCATGCATGCATCATCATGGGGTTTTTCAGGTGCCACTGGCGTGGCCGGCAGCCACCCCAGGCGGGGCGGCGCATCCGGTGTCCAATGGATAATCTGCGTCGATGCCCTGAGTTGCCTGGCCAGCCGCACCAGGTAGTGCGCGCTAAGCGCTGTCCATTCGCTGGGATAATCGGCGATACGAGCGTAGTCAGGGTCAGGCTGAGTCCCCCATTGCTCGGGGGTGATCAGAACGAGCAGTCCGCCCGCTGCCAAGGTGCCGCCAACCGCTCCCAGGGCGTCTGGATTGAAGCCACCGGCGCTCTCATGGGCGTCTACCACCACAAGCTGGTGCTCAGTGCCGAGCCTTGTCGTCGCCCGCCCTGCTTTTAAAGAGGGCGCAACGGGGGCGTAATCACCTACCCATAGTGGAGACGCCCAGAGCTGTGCCTGCCATAGCCCCACGGCCAGCGCCCGACAACGCTCGGCGTCACCCTGCAGCCATACAAGCTGTCGCCAGCGTCGCCGGGCTAATCGCCTTGCCTGCTGGAGCAGTAGCGCGGTGGATCGCGACGCTAGCGCGTCGTCGATAGATAACGGCGGCATAAAGTCTCCTATCGGGATAAATAGCTTACAACTTTGGTTGCATTAACCCCTCCCCTTTCAACGCTTTTCACACTCATTCGCCATGGCATCCGCCGGTGTAAAAGGTACTAACCTTATGATTTTGTGAAAAATTATAAGGTTCTAAGGTACACCCGCCAGTCGCCAATCTGGCAAATGGCTGATATTGCATTGCAACGCTCTGAGTGTGCTAATTTAATCAGGCAGGGTAAAGCCACCTTTACGTAAACGTAATGCATACCGACTGCACTAACTGCATCCACAGTTCCTAATAAATCAAACGGCGACGAACAGGATCAACAACATGAAAAAAACTGCCAAGTTTGCCATTACAAGCCTAGCCGCTGGTGTTGCGCTGGCGGCGCTTTCCTCGACTGCACACGCCCAGCAAGAATGGACCATGACCAGTACCTGGCCCGACAACCTTGACCTGATCAAAATTGATCAGCACTGGGTCGAGCTTGTTAATCGACTGGTTGGCGATGAACTTGAAATCAACTTCCGCTCGGGCGGCACATTGATGCCCGGCACCGAAGTGTTTGATGCCACAGAAACCGGCAGCATCGAAGCCGCTGGCGACTGGCCTGGTTACTGGGCAGGCCGCAGCCCCGCTTTCTCTCCGTTGGCCACCACTACCAGCTTGTTCAACGGCGTGGATTACATGAACTGGATCCTGCAGTGGGGCGGCTGGGATCTGTACCAGGAAGTATATGGCGAATACAACATGGTGTATCTGCCCTACGGGATTACCAATAACGAATCAGGCTTTATGGGCGGCACACCCATTGAAAGCATTGCCGACCTGGATGGCAAACGGCTGCGCTTGTCGGGCCGCGACCAGGGTCGAGTACTGGAAGAACTCGGCGGTTCGCAGGTTACCCTGGCGGGCGGTGAAGTCTACCAGGCGCTGGAGCGCGGCGTAATTGACGCCGGTGAGTTCTCAACCCCCGGGGTCGATTATAACGCTGGGTTTGGCGAAGTCGCTGAGCACTGGTCGGTTCCGGGTTGGCACCAGTCTGCCAGCGTTTTCGGCGTGATGATCAACAAAGATGCGTGGGATGAGCTGTCTGAAGAAACTCAGGAAGCGCTAAAAATCGCCGCTGAAGCCACCATGGCGTGGTCGCTTGCGTGGTCTGAGCGTGAATCCACCGAAGCCACTGAGAAGTTCATCGAAGATGGCATGGAAATCCACCCGCTGCCCGCCGAGGACCTTGAAGAGATCCAGAACATCACCAACAGCGTGATTGTTGAAGGCGCTTGCGAAGACCCCATGCACGCCAAGATCTACCATTCGATGGTGAGCTACATGGAGCACTACGCCACCTGGCGTGATCTCACGGTGCCCTTCAACATGAGCCGCTCCATCACCAACCTTCCCGACCTCGAAGAAATCGAAGCCTGCCTCTAAACCCCGGTTAAAGGATCACCTCAGCGTAGTGCGCTGAGGTGATCTTGAGTGCGGAACCTGGAGAATCTCCATGTATGCGATTGCTAAAGCCATCGATGCGTTCAACGAGCTGTTTGGACGTATCGTGGCACCGTTAATTGCGCTGATAACGTTGATCGTGCTGTACGACGTGGCAATGCGTTTTTTTCTCGGTCGCCCTAGCGACTGGGCTTTCGATGTCACCAAAATGCTGTTTGGTGCGCATTTCATGCTGATGGCCGCTTACGGACTGCGTCATCACGTGCATGTTGAAGTCGATGTGCTTAAAAGACTGTTATCCAACCGCAAACAGGCGGCCCTGACACTTTTGGGTTACGCGCTGTTTTTCGTGCCGTTCATCTGGATGTTTATCAACCAGGGCTGGAGCTTCTTTATACGTTCTTTCAGCCGCGGAGAAACCACTTACGGCATGGTGTCAATTCCGGTGTATCCCGTTAAAGGAGTCATCTTGGTCGCGGCAGTACTGATTTTACTTCAGGCGATTGCGATTGTATTACGCGCCATTATCCAACTACGCGAGGAGGCCACGCCATGAACATCAGCCCCGAAATGCTGACGTTAGTGATGTTTGGTGGCTTGATGATTGGCCTTTTCATGGGCCACCCATTGGCATTTGTACTGGGTGGTGTCGCAGTTGTTGGCGCATTTTTAGGCCCCGGCACGCAGGTCATGGGGACGTTGATCAATAACGTTTATGGTAACGCCATGGATAATTACGTCCTTGTCGCCATCCCACTCTTCATCCTCATGGCGCGCTTTTTGAACGACTCAGGCGTTACCGAGAAAATGTTTGACGCCATGCGCCTGTTGCTCGCCAACCTACGCGGTGGGTTAGCGCTGACAGTCGTAGTGGTTTCGGTGCTGCTTGCTGCGACGACAGGCATCGTTGGCGCTTCCATTGCGGTGATGGGCATGATCGCGCTGGTTCCGATGCTCAAGTATGGCTATCACAAAGGATTGAGTACCGGCGTTATCATGGCCAGCGGCTGTCTGGGCATTTTGATCCCACCCAGCATTATGCTGATTTTGATGGCAAGCTATTCGCCGGTTTCCGTAGGTGCGTTGTTTGCTGGTGCCCTGGTGCCCGGGTTAATGCTGGGGGCCATGTACGCGCTCTACGTGTTGATTATTTGCCATGTTAAGCCAGCCTATGGCCCTCTCGTTCCTGCTGAGGAACGGGCAGGCACGAGCACCCGCGAGCTGCTTATCATGCTGGCGAAATATGTACTGCCACCCATGTCGCTGATTCTGGGGGTACTCGGTGCACTCTTCACCGGCATTGCCACAGCCACCGAAGCCTCGGCAATTGGTGTTTTTATCGCCTTTATGCTGTTTATGATTTTTGGTGATCGCAAGCTTAAAACGTGTTTCAACACACTTATTGAGGCAAGCAAAACCACTACCATGGTAATGCTGGTACTGGTGGGTGCTACCGCCTTCACCGGCGTCTTCTCACGCGGCGGCGGCATGGATGTCATCAGCGAGCTGGTGCTATCAATGCCTGGAGGCACCATTGGTGCGTTAATTCTGATGCTTTTCCTGGTATTTATTTTGGGCATGTTCCTGGACTGGACCGGCATCGTGCTGCTGAGCTTCCCAATCATGTTACCTATCATCGAGACCATGGGCATCGATACGCTGTGGTTCGTGGTGATGGTGGCCGTGGTATTGCAAACCTCGTTTTTAACGCCGCCGTTCGGTTATGCACTGTTCTATTTAAAAGGTGTGGCTCCACCTGGCGTTGAGACGCTCGACCTTTACAAAGCAGTGATACCGTTTGTCGCCCTGATCATACTGGCCTGTGTGTTAATGGCCATATTCCCCTGGTTGATTACCGGACTACCCAGCTTGATGGTGGGTTATTAACCTACGCCTTACCCGTTCTACCAGCCCGGCGATAAGCCGGGCTTTTTTGGTTTAGCCCGACCGTGATTCAAGCGGCTGCAGCTGGCGGCCGCCAATGATACTATTCCTCGCCGTGTGCGCCTCATGCCGCCGCGATATCCGTTTGCTTCTGCAAGGAGTCTTTACGTGCCCCGCTCCATCTCTGGTGAGTCAGCCGCGCAGCGGCACAGCCCAACGCAACGCTGGAACCCCTGGTCGATGGTGCTGATCTGTGTCGCGCTAGTGGTGGCGCTGCCTGTCGTTGTGGTCTTCACCCATATCGCACTGCCGACCGATGGCGTATGGCAGCATCTGGCCAGCACGGTATTACCGCGTTATTTGAACAATACCTTTTGGCTCGTGCTGTCCGTAGGGGTTGGGACCCTGATCATCGGCACCGGTACGGCGTGGCTGGTGGTCATGTGTCGCTTTCCCGGCAAGCGCTTATTTGAATGGGCGCTGCTGCTGCCATTGGCCGTACCCACCTATGTGATTGCCTACGCCTACACTGACTTCTTGCAGTTTGCTGGCCCGCTGCAGAGCCTCTTGCGCGATCTGTTCGGCTGGCAGCACGGTGATTACTATTTCCCTAACGTTCGCTCACTTGGTGGCGCCGCGACGCTGATTACCGTGGTGCTCTACCCGTATGTTTACCTGCTCGCCCGCGCATCTTTTCTCGAGCAGTCGGTTTGCGTGCTCGACGTCGGTCGCACCCTGGGCCGTGGCCCATGGCGCCTGTTTTTCAGCATCGCGGTGCCATTAGCCCGTCCTGCCCTGGTGGGTGGCGTATCGCTGGTGCTGATGGAAACGCTCAATGAGTTTGGCGCGGTGCAGTTCTTCGGGGTTGATACCTTCACGACCGGCATCTATCGCACCTGGTTTGGTATGGGCGAGCCCGTCGCCGCTGCCCAGTTGGCTGCCTGCCTGCTCAGCTTTGTGATTGTACTGGTATTGCTTGAACGCTGGTCTCGCGGCAAGCGGCGCTACTTCCACACCACCAATCGCTATCAGCAATTACCCGAATACGCACTACATGGCTGGCGGGCAGCTACTGCGACCGTGGCGTGTATGATTCCGATCACCATTGGCTTTCTGCTCCCCAGCGGCATACTGCTCCAACTGGCGCTGACGGAGGGGGATTCGCTATGGGGAACGCGCTTTATTGGCTTTGCATGGAATAGCCTCAGCTTATCGGCACTGGCAGCGATCATAGCGGTCGGCACAGCGGTACTGCTCAGCTATGGCGTTCGGGTACACGATACACGGCTTGCACGCTTTACCACGCGTATCTCGGCCATGGGCTATGCAATCCCCGGCTCGGTGGTGGCGGTGGGGATTTTAATCCCCTTTGCCTGGCTGGATAACGTGATCAATACAGGATTGCAGGCTTACAACGGCCAGATTGTTGGCCTGATATTTAGCGGATCGGCGTTTATTCTGCTCTACGCCTACGTGGTGCGCTTCCTGGCCGTTTCCTTCAACGCCGTTGAAGCCAGTCTGGGCAAGGTAACCCCCAGTATGGATGCCGCCTCGCGCACCCTTGGGCAGACCGCCAGCGGCACACTACGCTATGTACATACGCCGATGATGCGCAGCAGCTTACTGGCGGCAGGGATTTTGGTATTTGTCGACGTCATGAAGGAGCTTCCGGCCACCGTCATTCTTCGCCCGTTCAACTTCGATACGCTGGCGGTGAGAGCGCACAACCTGGCGTCCGATGAGCGCCTGGCCGAAGCGTCTACCTCTTCGCTGGCGATCGTGGTGGTCGGCATTCTGCCGGTAATACTGCTGAGCATGGCCATGCGCCGCTCACGCCCGGGCGCCGGGTCGTAGTGGCAAACGTTCATTTATGACGAGGCAGTTTCCGTCGAGTGCACGGGAAACACGAAGATCTGCGATAAATCGAGATGTATATCGATCGGCTGGCCCTCGGCGGGCAGGAAGACACCCGGCACCCTGGCGTGCAGGTGGGCTTCCAGACCATTATCCGCGTGAGCACACAGGTGCAACAGACTGCTTCGACCAAGTAGCTTGGCCATCACGATGTGGCTGTGCGCATGGGCACCGGCAGGCAAGTCACGCTCTATGACCCGCAGGGCCTCAGGGCGAATCATCACCTGAACCCGCGTGCCATCGGCGAGGCCATCTGCCGGCACCCAGCCGACCGGCGTTGCGACATGGCCCTCTTCGACCACCCCATTAACCTCGTTGACTTCACCAAAAAAAGTCACCACAAAGGGATCCTTGGGCGAGCAGTAGAGCTCCCTTGGCGTCCCTGTCTGCACAATGCGCCCTTCACGCATCAGCGCAATACGATCCGCCATGAACATCGCTTCTTCAGGGTCGTGCGTGACCAGCAGCGTCGCAGCACCCACCTTTTTCAACACGTGCAGGGTGTCGTCGCGTATCCGGTCGCGCAGCCGCGCATCCAGGCTTGAAAACGGCTCATCCAGCAGCATCAGCCTTGGCTCGGGCGCCAAGGCGCGCGCAAGCGCCACTCGCTGCTGTTGCCCCCCTGACAGCATGTGCGGGTAGCTAGACGCATACTCCGCCATGCCTAGCTGCGACAACAGCTCCTCGGCGCGCTCACGCCTATCGTTTGTGGACAGGTGCTTGAGACCAAAGGTGACGTTTTCCAGTACAGATAGGTGAGGGAATAACGCTGAGTCCTGAAACGCCAGGCCAACATTACGTTTTTCAGGCGGAACGTGGCGAAGCCCCGGCGCCGCAATCTGTTCATCCTCGAGGCTGACACTCCCTTCCTGCAGCGTTTCCAGACCCGCCGCGATACGCAGCAAGGTCGTCTTGCCACAGCCGGAAGGACCCAGCAGGCAGACCACCTCTCCCGGGGCTACCGTCAAATCCACGCCTTTGACAACGGTATGCTGGTCAAAAGCGTGCTGCACCTGATGCATAGCAAGCGCTGTTTCATTAAGCGCCTTCTGCGTAGCCTTCATCGTTGCCGTCATTGCCCCACCGTTCTCGTTGCAGATCGCTTGTGCGAATGGGAACTGCATAATACGTTTGAAAGTAATTAACATTCTATTTTCTATTTGCTCTATATGCACGCTTCAACGCTAGATAGGCTTGACCTTAACGCTACAAACCGTTTCAATAATCATGTTAATAATACAACTTGTTATCATTCAATAATCAGGAATATTGACGATGAAAACTGTACGCCTTGCCGCTCCACTGGCAGTTGCTATCGCCAGCACCGCTTTTGCCAGCCATGCGCTGGCTGATGAGCTTAATGTCTATTCGGCTCGTCACTACGATTCCGATGAGCGCCTATATGACGCGTTCACCGAAGAAACCGGTATTGAAGTCAACATTCTGGAAGGCGATTCCGATCAGTTGATCGAGCGCATTCAGCGTGAAGGGGCTGCGAGCCCCGCCGACATTATGCTCACAGTCGATGCCGGCCGGCTCTGGCGCGCAGAGCAGGATGGTATTTTCCAAGGCATCGAGTCAGACGTCCTTGACGAACGCCTGCCTGATTCCATGCGCCATCCGGAAGGACGCTGGTTCGGCTTTAGCCAGCGTGCCCGGGCAATCTATTACAATCGAGAGAATGTCGACCCCAGCGAAATCAGCAGCTACGAAGACCTGGCCAGCGACGACCTTGATTACAGCGTCTGCATCCGTTCCTCCAACAACATCTACAACCAGTCACTGCTCGCTTCAATGATCGAGCATCACGGTGAAGAAGGCGCCGAAGAGTGGGCTCAGGGCGTTGTCGACAACATGGCGCGTGACCCAGAAGGCGGCGACACCGACCAGATTCTGGGCGTTGCCAGTGGTGCATGCGATCTTGCAGTAGCCAACCATTACTACTATGTTCGCCTGCTGAAATCCGATGATGAGGCAGATCGCGAAGCTGCCCGTAACGTCGGCATCATCTTCCCCAACCAAGATGAGCGCGGCACTCATGTCAACGTCGGCGGTGCCGGTGTCGTTGATGGCGCGCCTAATCGCGAGAACGCCGTTCGATTCCTTGAGTTCCTGGCCTCTGACACGGCACAGGAAATCTTCGCCTCGGGTAACAACGAGTTTCCTGTCGTCGATAGCGTGAAGCGAGACCCTGTCCTTGAATCATGGGGTAACTTCAAGAAAGACGACGTCAATATCAACGTTCTTGGCGAAAACAATCCCGACGCCATTCGCATCTTTGACCGTGTAGACTGGCGTTAATCTTTAGCGTCCGTCAACGCAAAAGCCCCGCTGCCAATGCAGCGGGGCTTTTTTGAGATATAGCGACCAGTTAGTCTTCGGCAGCTTCTTCCATTTCGTCACCGGCCTCTTCCATTTCTTCCCCGGTGTCCTCCATAGTCTCATCAATATTCTCGCCCGCTTCTTCTGCCGGCCCTTGATCATCCTCGCAGGCTGCCAAGCCAACGGCAAGAAACGCCAGTAAGATGGCCACACCAATGACTTTGAGTCCTTTATACATCACCATGCTCCTTTTATCACGGTAGTAAACACTTTCAATGCCGCTTCATATTAGATGCTACACATAAAGCACGCCAGTGATTAACCCATCTAAAAACAAAAACCCAGCCGATTGACTGGGTTTTCTGCGGTATAAGTGTGGCCTTCCGCTACTCTACTTGGGAGACCCCTAAAAACAAAAAACCCAGCCGGGTGGCTGGGTTTTCTGCGGTATAGGTGCCTGACGATGACCTACTCTCGCATGGGGAGACCCCACACTACCAT